>Ga0078894_10001135_pt1 | contig 19584 bp, 23 predicted proteins | sample LauGreSu1BDMLBSD_2_FD_67506 | JGI IMG/M metagenome (GOLD analysis project Ga0078894, IMG submission 67506) | Freshwater lake microbial communities from Lake Michigan, USA - Su13.BD.MLB.SD (version 4) (version 4) | ecosystem: Environmental > Aquatic > Freshwater > Lake | place: Lake Michigan... | reverse complement strand
GTACGATGAAGATATGATACAATTGATGCGTACTGGGTTCCCACAACATGTTGAGGAAAAAGAACTGTTACAAATAAAATTGATAGATAATACTAACACTATATGGTACTTAGACCAAGCAGAACGATTCAATGCATTTGGGTTTAATAAATTCAAAGGATGGATGTGTAATAGTGGTTATCAGGGCATTGTCATACGTGAGAATGAAGTTAAGCGTAGTTATAGTTGCCACGATCCAATACTAGGAACATTAACAAATGGGTTTAAATTATTTGATAAACCCCAAATTTGTATTACTTCTAGTTGTGTAAGTAGTGCAGATAGTAAGATACCTAAGAAAAAAAATGATATTTAAAAATATGTTTAAAGAAAGTATTGTGAGTAAAATTAAACGAGGTAAGTTTTTGCCAGTTCCATATAAATATCCTAAAAATATGTATGATCTTAATAGTGAATCATATCGAACCAAAGAATTTAATGAAATAGATTGGGCTAATAGTATAGTAATATTTGGATGTTCAAATGTATTTGGTAATGATGACAATAATGATACGTTGAGTAATCAATTACAGAAAATGATTAATTATCCGGTCATTAATATGGGAGTATGCGCTTCGTCCATGGAGTTTAGTTTTTTTAATAATATGATACTAAAACATAACTACCCGACACCTAAAGCAGTTGTTAACGTTTGGACTGCTATCGAAAGGACGACTTATTATCTTAAAGATAAAATAATCAACCACGGATCTTGGAATCCAAACGAAATATATATGAGTGCATATAACGAAACACGTAGTCATTCAGAAGTACATGCAACAATGATGCAATTAATTACTAAACAAGCCTGGATAGAAAAAACACAATATTACGAATGTACTTTTTTTCATAGTACTGCTAAATTGTTAAAATTATATCAACACAAATGCATAGATAGAGCCACAGATAATATGCACCCGGGACCAAAAACAACACATACTTTAGCAACAAAAATTAGGGAAGAGTTATGCTTGTAGATTCTGATCACTTACATCATTGGATGCAAGCTATCCGTCAAAGTAATAATCCAATGCGTACACTAGATGCATTTTGGAGTGGACAACTACGTAGTAAAGAATGGCTAATAGATTGCTTGGATGAGCATATACATTTTGGTTCATCAATTGATATTCACGGTGGATGGGTAGGTGTATTAGCTAGTATGCTATTTCAATCTAATATCCCTATCACTCATATACGTAGTGTAGACATTGATCCTCACGTTAAACATATTGCAGAAGAAATGAACCGAATTGAATTTCACCAGGGTAGATTTCAATCTATAACCAGTGATATGTGTGGTCTTATTAATTATACCGCAGATATCGTAATAAATACTAGCTGTGAACACCTGACACAAGAGCAATACAATAGCTGGTTATATAATACTCCCGTTGATAGTCTAATTGTTGTTCAAGGAAATAATTATAAAATTGACGAGCATGTACGTCCCAGCAAAGATATATACGAATTCAAAGAACAATGTCAATTGTCTATACAATTCATAGACACATTAAAATTACCATTGTACGATAGATATATGATTATAGGAAAACGACATGAGTATTAAAAAACCCATTCAAATTATCAATTCTGACTACGATGAGTATTTAGGTATTCAATATGCATTCACTAATGTTTGTAACTACAAGTGTGGCTATTGTTGGCCTGAGAGTTATGCTGGTACTAGTCGCTGGCCAGACTTTGATATTATATGCAAAAATTTTGATCATTTAATATCCGTATATAAAAATAATTTTAATAAAAAAACAATTCGTTTTCATATACTAGGAGGGGAACCCACTCTGTGGCCTAAACTAGGAGAATTTGCAAAATTTATTTATGATAAGCATGGTTGCAGAATGACTATGAGTACAAACGGGTCACGAACTATAAGATGGTGGGATGAATACGCTGTATATTTCAATGATATTCATGTTAGTGTACACCATGCTCAATGTGATGTGGAACATATCAAAAAAATTATGGACGTTATCTATAATAAAGGCACTATAATGACTGCTGCCAACGTATTAATGGATCCCGATCACTGGGATAAATGTGTAAGAATAGTAGATGAACTATGTGCCCATCCAAATCCGTGGGTAGTTAAAACCAAAATGCTTGTAGAGGTCGAAGGAGATAATCGCGGTTCTATTAACAATAATTATCTCCCAGAACACATAGAATACATGCGTGAAAAAATAAAACGATTTCCTCCGCAAGAGTATATTCATAAAATGAAAGAGTTAGGAAATATTGAATTAGATAAAACAGCAGCCAAAATAGTTATGAATGACGGGTCCATAGAGCCCCATAATACATTTGATTTTTTTAAAAATAAAATCAACACTTTTTACGGGTGGGAATGTAATATTGGTGTAGATCGAATAAGTGTACAAGCAAACGGACGACTTCAAGGCTCATGCGGGGAACTAGATATATTAGGGGGAAATATATTTTATATACATGATGAAGATTTTACAGAAAAATTTACCATGGATCTTATTAAACCAACCAAATGCACTCGTATATTTTGTTCTTGCAACGCTGAAATTAGATTGCCCAAAAGAAAATTAAATGTACCTATTGAATGATATTACAACTGTTCACTTAGAAATTACTAATAAGTGCCAAGCAAGTTGTCCAATGTGTGCTAGGAACTTACAAGGTGGAGTAGACAACCCGTTCATGGACCTAAATGAAATTACATTAGAACAATTTACAGAATGGTTTAAGCCCGAGTTCATTAAACAACTTACCAAACTATATATGTGCGGTAACTTAGGTGACCCTATAATTGCTAAGGATACAATAGAGATATTCAGTTATTGCAGATACAACAATCCTGATATCATGTTAAGCATGAATACTAATGGTAGCGCAAGAAATCGTAAGTTTTGGGAACAATTAGCAGAGTTGCAAGTTACAGTCAGATTTGGCATTGACGGAGACAAAGACACGCATAGCCTATATAGAAAAGGTACAGACTATGACACTATTATTAAAAACGCAACTACGTATATCAATGAAGGTGGTAAGGCTATTTGGGACATGTTAGTGTTTGAGCATAATAAACATCAAATTGACAGTTGTAAAACTCTCAGCGAACAATTGGGTTTTATACAATTTGTAGCAAAGAATACAGCAAGATTTAAAGAAGATAAACTAGACGTTATAAATAGTAAAGGAAAAAAGATTTACACATTATTTCCTAGTGACAAAAGTAAAAAGTTATCAACTATTAGCATAGTACCCAGTCAGATACATTGCAAAGTCAAGTCAGGAAGTTTATATGTTACTAGTAACGGAATCGTAACACCTTGTTGTTGGTTAGGACTTGACGAAATGCCACATCATAATCCTAGTAGAGTAGATTATTTAACTAGGATAGGAAATTTCTATTCACTAGAACAGAATACTTTACAAGAAATTTTTGACAGCAAGGTGTTTGAAAAAATTGAAAGTACATGGGCTGAAAATCCATTAATCGAATGTAGTAAACAGTGCGGAAATTATGACAAATTCAATAGTCAATTCTAAAACATTCTGTCCATTACCCTTTATGCATATGGCAACACGACCTAACGGGGATGTTAGATTATGTGCGACTGCAAATGCTAGCGGTAGCGGAACCGTTGAAATAAAAGATGCAGGACTAGTAAAACATAACGGTGTACAACTGAACCTACGACAACACACTGTGGAAGAAGTATGGAATAGTTCTTATATGAAAGATGTTAGATGTACTATGATACGAGGTGAGAAGCCCGCAAGTTGTCTTAAATGTTATAGAGAAGAAGAACTTGGTATTAATAGCAAACGACAATGGGAAACCGACGAATGGCGAGATAAAATAGATTATGATGCCTTAGTTGCTAAAACATCGCCGGATGGGGAGTTACCTGTAGATATTCCATACTTTGATTTACGCCTTGGAAACTTGTGCCAACTAAAATGTGTAATGTGTAGTCCACATGATAGTAGTGCTTGGATTAAAGATTGGCGAATTCAATATACTAAATATAAAATTATAGAATTAAAAAATGATCAAGGATGGGATTCTACGTGGGACTACACGTGGTACCAAAAAGGTACATTCTTAGAATCAATGCGACAACAATCAAAGTATATTCAAGAATTGTATTTTGCCGGCGGCGAACCAACGCTGATTCCGGAACACTATAAAATTTTACGTTTTATGGTTGAAGGCGGATTTGCTCATAATATCAAATTAAGGTATAACAGTAACGGATTAGATTTACCTGACGAACTATTTGAATTATGGAATCATTTTAAAGAAGTTAGATTTAATATTAGTATAGATAGTATTAAAGAGCGCAATGATTATATTCGCTACCCTAGCAAATGGGCAGACATAGAGGCTAGTTTAGAAAGATTAGATAACACTAAGGATCATATAACAGTCAATATTGCTACCGCAGTACAAATATTAAACGTATTAGATTTACCAGAACTTGCTCGGTGGAAGCTAGAGAAAAAATATAAAAAAATTAATACAGAAGATAGAACAGGTGGGGTTATTACTATGCATTTGGTAACATATCCAAGTTATCTTAATATTCGTGCTTTGCCGTTAGAAATTAAAAATCTAGCGGCATCACGCATACTTGAGTTTGTTAACGAATATAATACACCCGAGTTTATTGAATCTAAATACGGAAAACAACGCTGGGAAGCATTAATATCGTATATGATGAAAGAAGATTTATCTCATAAATTGCCTAGTACTATTCAATATTTAGAAACTTGCGACAATACACGAAAATCTAACTTTCGTGAAATATTTAAGGATTTAAAATTATGACACACGAAGACCTCGAACGTGCAGCCTTATGGAATGGTTTATTAAATATGGGCTGTTATGTTAAAACTAAATGGCGAATAGATTCGCATACTGTAGAACAACAGTTATCACAATTTAAAGATAACTGGTGCCCGTATAACGCAAAAAAGGATACTGTAAATAACCGATGGGGACTACCGGTAACTAGTTATACCGGTGATATTATGGATAATTATCATCTTAACAGTTTCGGTTATATGCAAAACTATCATAATATTGAAATGAAAGAAGAAAATTTTACAACGCCAACGGCAGTATATAATGCTATTCCTGATATTAAAAATCTTGTAGATACCTTTTTGCCTGACATTGGAAGGGTGCATGTACTTCGCATAGATAAGGGAGGATTTTTTCCTCCACATCGAGATTTTATAGGAGTTAGCCCTGAATATTTTAGATTACTAACAGTGTTTGGTAGATGTAGCCCCGAGAACTATGGACAAATAGTAGATGGAGAATTAATATATCCAGAATCGGGCTGGACGTATTTTGTTAATACCCAACTGGATCATAGCGTCTTTAGTTTTAGCGATAATTTATATTGTTTAATTCTAACTGTAAAATTAAATCAAAGAACATTTGATTTAATTATGAAAAATACAATGAACTAATGAAATTAGAATATAAAGATCCTAATAAAAAAGATTGGTTCCTTATAACATGGGATTTGTCTAATAAATGTAATTACCGTTGCTCTTACTGTCCCAGTCAGTTCAATGACGGAAGTTCGGGATGGCCTAGTTGGGCTAACGTTAAGAACTTTATAAAGACGATTAACGAGCAATTACCATCTAAGAATATATGTTTTAGAATTAGTGGTGGTGAGCCGACATATTGGAAACACTTTTTAGAGTTTGCTGAATGTGCTAAGACTTACGGAAACAGTTTTAGCTTCTTGTCTAACGGTAGTAGGGACTTGGTATATTTTAATTTGATAAACCCTTTTACTGATGGGATGATTTTAAGTTACCATCCTGAATATACTAGTAAAGAACATTTTGTTGAAATAAGCAAAGCTATGTCTTGCCCTATCGCTGTTAATTTAATGTTGACACCTGATAATTTTTCCGAGATGCTAACAGTTGCTGACTATTTGTATCACAATAGTACTATGGCAATATGGCCTAAAATAGTATTAGATAAAGTTTCTATGAGCAATGATGTAGCCCCATATACTACTAAGCAACAAGAAACAATTAAAAATTGGGCCTATTTTAGAAAACTTAATGACACTAAAATTCATCGGGGTGAATTGCTGTTAAATGGGCAAGTAGTAACTGCTAACGATTTAATCCTTCAAAATCTAAACAAACACAGCGGATGGACATGCTGGAGTGGATTGGATCAAATTAACATTAGTTTTGAGGGAGATATATATCGTGCTGATTGTCAAGTTGGCGGTTCAATAGGAAACATACGAAATTTTATATTACCTAGCAAACCACAAATTTGTAATAAAGAGTTTTGCACTTGTTTAAGTGATATTTATATTAGAAAACATGATTAAATGATATGTTAAACTGTTTGTCCATAGTGATTATGTAATGACTTTTAGAATATATATTATAAGCTATGGAATGTACTAAATTGTTGTGTACTAATGGTCTTCCTAGTATATAATCATTAAATACACAATCAAAAATAATTTTTCCGTGTTTATCAATGACCTTGATATCGGCGTTGGGCGTTCCTGCAGGAAAGAATACAGCGTTGCCGTTGAATTCACAGCCTGAACGAAACCGATATTTTCCACCAAAACTTTTTTTAATATCAAAAATTTTTTGCTCTCTTGTAGTTGTATTAAACACTAGCCCATAATTGGCATCACCGTCATTTTTATGGCCATAGGGCAATGCTATAATAGTGTCATTTAATGCTACTCCTGCGTTAAACTTTTTCATAAAATGCGGAGTGTTTAGTTCTATTAATTCTACACTGTCGTCCGTTGTATCTAACACAAGCATATGCCTTAACTCTACTTCACGACCAAAGGGCAATGCATATAATTTATGTCCTACTACAATGAAATCGCTGTATTTTCTTTTACTTAATGGTAATCCTAAAACATCAATAAGTTTAATAGATTCTGTGATCGGATCAAAAGATAGTATGCTATTATATTCAGGTTCTTCCCCGCGGGGAGGACTATAATATTTTCCGTTACAATACACTGAACCCATATGACGTTTTAGTATATGGCTTTCATTAATAGGTATTTGTTTTACAATTCCGTCTTTGATAAACAAACAACTACTTATTGGTTCATATCCAAGTGGTGCAGCAAATGCAGTATTACCGTTACTACTCATATTATAATATTGACCCTTGCTTGTGCTATCTACTATATGATAATGTGGAATACCGTTACGTAATTCTAATACTGTATTAAAATTATCCCATATACCATATGGGGCAAAATACATACTATCCCCTATACTTACCATAGTATTGTATTTGCTTGTAGCGTTCGGTGTATCTACATCTATAAATGAAGTTTCTCCATTCTTATACACCATTACCCTACTGTAATCTTTGCACAGGTCAGTGCAAAAAGGTGGAGATACTAGATAATTCTTATGTTCAAACAACACTAAATGTTTTATTGTCGCTTCTCGGTAATAATCTTCAAATGATTTATAAGTCATTTAAATCCATTGTTTTAATAATTTGTTCACTGATAGTATCAAACACTAACACAGTTTGGAAGCTATCACTTTCCCCATAGGGCATTGCGAATATAATGTCATTGACAATACAGCAGGCATTATACTTCTCAATGGTTGTATTGTCAGTAAAGCATTCACTGATATCTACGGTATAATGACTATCATCCACAGTGTTAATAACTAATATCTCCGCTAAGTCCCCTTCAATCTTCCATTCGTCTAATGGGTCGCATACACAACCTCCACGTGGAATATAAAATACTTTACCCTGACTATTTTCTAAGCCAGTAAAGTATTTCTTTGTTTCATATCCTACGCTCAAATCTTTAATTGTACGCTGACCCGTATTCCCGTCAATAATTAAGAACTTACTCCAGTTAATATGATGCCCTGCAGGTGGGAAATATAATTTGTTGTTTTTAGTATGAAGGTGAGTGAAATATTTACGAGTAGTATCATTGATACCAGTACGTTCGCTAGTCCATACACCGTTCTTGTTTATTAATAGAAAGTCAAAATCATCTACATAACCATACGGTATACTATAGATAACATCATTAGCCATAGCCATTGTTGTATACTTCATTGTAGAGTTTTCATAACCGGGGTAAAATTGGCTAAAATCCCGTAATATATAACTATTATCAATGCAATTAAATTCAATGCCATAATTAAACACCAAATCTCTACGTTCGCCTCTAGGGCTTGCATAAATAATTCCATTACGTATTACACTCTGATGCCATTTCTTTTTATCATTTAATGGCATGTTTAATGTAACTGTATCTACTGTATCGGTATCTAAGTCTATGATTAACACCTGATCTAAATGGTCAGTTTCACCATATGGAATACTGTATATCTTGTTATTGTATACGTGCCCCATAACATATTTACCACGTGTTTTCATCCTGTCTTTTGGGAAGTTGACGGGGATATACTTGTGAGATTTTGTTTCTGTATCATATACCAGTACACGATTCTCACCATATGGTAGCCAGTATATCTTAGACCCGATGACCATTCCAAATGTGTACTTCTCTGTTGTATTGTTTTTGTCTAATTCTATCTTATTAATTTCATACGTACTTGGATTAATAACTAATAACAAATCTAATTCTTCTGTTAATCCGTAGGGAGGAACATATATTAAATTGTCTGATCCTACTGTAGGATAACTATACGCTTGTGGGGTCATTTAAATATTCCGTTCTTATTATAATCATAGATTGCATTACGTAATCCCACTCTATTTGCTACGTTTTCTCTACTATAATGACTCCAACGTTCGTCACCCAATCCTAGATGAATAGTTTTTGAGGGTGTTAATTGATAGTGCTCACATACTTTCAGTTGTATGTCTCTATAATTATTTGCTATAGTATCGGGACCAAACTGTTGCATTAGTATATATGCAATGTAGGTGTGTATATGAATGCCATGATGCCAAGTTGTCAATATCTCTAAGCTACAGTCACGCCCACTTCGCTTAGTAAATATCATACCCGTACGCATGTTACCGCAATTTAAGCCCTTTGTGGGGCTAAATGCTACTGTATCAATACACGGTTGATTAAAGTTTAAATGAATATCTACGCAGGTTCCATAAAATGCACAGTCTACAAAGACAGGAATATTTAATGTATTGCAAGTATTCATTAATTCATCCCAGCGTATGTGAATATCACCTGTCGCACTAAACGGGCTAGAGATTAATAAACTATCGTTTTTGGCTAGTGGCAGATCGTCTACTGGCTGACATATACTATCACAGTCACTTACCTCACGTGCATATCCATATTCACCTTTTAATACCCGTAGTCTGCGCTTTGTTTTAAGTGTGTGCATAATAAAGTCATCCATTGCTTGTGTAGTTCCCAAGCTAACGTGACGATAGGGAAATGATTCTAATCCCCTAACGCTGTTTAATGCACTATTAGTTATCCACTCAGGATATAATTTTAAAAACTTATCCTGCACATCCACTGGAGTTTTATTAGTAATAACATCTTCGAACCATTTGCTACTATGCAGAAAATGTCTGTATGGATCATGCATTACACTATTTGCAGGCTTAATTAGGTAATGGTCGTATAGATGTTCGAATTGTTTCATAGATAGATATTTATTAATAAATACCTGTATGACTAAAAAGTGCATACTACCATGGATACACCTACAAGCTGATAGTGACGGGTCAACAAGAGTTTGCTGTAACGCAGACAAAAATACAGAGTCAATGGGTAATATATTACTTGAAAGCCCGATTACAGTTTGGAACAATAAGAACTACATTAGATTACGCAGTCAAATGATAAATGAGATTGAACCAATTGAGTGCAAGCCCTGTTACGATAGTGAAAGATTAGGATTATACAGCAAAAGACAACGTGAAAATGATGATTGGAGTAGGTATAATCATTTAATGCATAGTGCAATTACTCCATTTAAGATACGTCATTTGGATATACGTTTTGATAATGTATGCAATTTTAAGTGTCGCTATTGTAGCCCATGGTTAAGCCATAGCTGGGCAAATGATTATAAAAAATTGGGATGGGAAATTCAAACTGCCAGTGCTATTAACGTTAATGGTCCCGACTTATTCAACGTAATTAAAGATAATTGTGTAGATGATTTAGAAAGTGTGTTCTTTTGCGGTGGGGAGCCATTATTAATGGATGAGCATTTGAAATTATTACTATTACTAGATAGTAAACAAATGTACAATACTAAATTACTTTATATTAGCAATTTAAGCAAATTAAAATATAAAGGTGTAGATTACATTGAATTGTGGAATAAGTTTAATGATGTTAACCTGCATTTCAGTTTAGACTGCATAGGACCAAAATTAGAGTATATACGGTGCGGGGCAAAATGGAATGAAATTGAGCAGAACATACGTACTGTATTTGAGCATAAAAAGAAATTAAAACCCAAGATAGGAATAACCATTACAATGTACAATGCCAGTGAAGTATTAGATACCATTAAATTTCTAACAGATACGGGCTATATTACATTAGAGGATATTGGACTGCACGTAGTTAGAAAACCTGAGATATATAGCTGTCAAATACTTCCTAAAACTATTAAGGATAAAATTACAAATGAGGTAAACAAGTTCTTAAGTGAGAATGAGTTACCGCTGTTTTTTCGCAGTCGATATGAATACTTCATTAACTATATGAATAGCAAAGACACCCTTGAGAGAGATAAATCTGAGTTCCGTAAATTGACAGATAAATTGGATAATATAAGGGGTGAAAACTTTAATGACGTTTTTCCTGAATTAAAAAGTCACTATGATTGATATTAATTTTATTAAAAGACCCAATTATATAGTCAATAGTTTAGCATACAGGGCGGCAGAATTTGATACAGTAGACTGGAATAATAGCTACATAATACAGGGTTGTAGTGCCGTATTTGGTTTGGGAATTAGGGATGACAATGAAACTGTATCTAGTCACTTATCACGTATGGTCAATGCGCCTGTAATTAATTTGGGTATACCAGGTGCAGGAATGATGCTACAACATATTAATCTAATAGAAATGCTGGAACAAGATATAAAACCTAAGGGTGTGTTTATATTATATCCTAATATGGATCGATACCCACTATGGACTGAGAATGGTATATTAAATGTAGGTTCATGGAGCGATAAAGAACACTTTACTTGGATGATGAATGATAATAGCAGGATGCACAATTTATACCATATGCGTAGCTATAGATTATTATTAAGTGCAAATAATATCCCATTATATGAGTGTAGTCACCATGGCAGTAATAGAGACTTTTGCAAATGTTTATTCACCGATTACTATGACAAATACTCTGACTTAGGTGATGATGGGCAGCATTTTGGACCTATTACTGCTAAGATAATAGCTGATTTATTTTACCAACAATTTAAATAAATCGCCGTAGGCTTCAACCATATCATTAGTAAGTTTATCAAATGCTTCCGCTGTTGAATATATCCCTATATTATCCCAGTCTACCATAACGAAACCATTATTTGTCTCTATAATATTAGAAGGTGCCCAATCACCGTGAATATACGGTAATGTACTGTATATCTGATGAATGCAATACGTATAGATACGATTGATGTTTTCCTGGGTAGGCTGTAACATATTGCAGGGTTTACCCTCTATCGGGTTCAAGTCAATAAATCCCCTTCCAATCTGATTCACATAGCCTGGCATAATATCATCAAGTATCTTTTTATGTGATAAAAACCATTGGTCAGTCCTATCTAGATACTTGCGATAGCACCCGTTATCTAATAGATAAGTTTTGCGATTTTTGCTTATATTCTCTTTGATTAAGTGCATAATAAATATTTAGATGTTAATGCCATATTTACAAAAATACGAAATAGTTGACTTAGGATGGAAAATAAAACCATGGTTTAAGATTGACAAACAGCGTATATCAGATTGGTATAATGATCTAGAACGGGATTACAGTGACTGGAAGTTCATATACGAAAAGCATAAGTATATGTGGAGTCGTGATCCCGGCGGGGACGGATTAAATGGACATTTATTTATGCCTGATACTAGTTGGTATACATTGTGCCATAATAGTGATATTAAAGGGCCTCTCCCACCTGAACGTAGTATGAGTATTAAAGAACTGCAAGACTACGATGACCATCAATTAAACCCACGTAAATGCTTTAATGGTTATGGATTAGAAATTGTACAAAGTATGCCTATACGAAATAAACGTGCTGTAATATCTATAACTACACCCGGTACGACATTAGCAATGCATCAAGACCAACCAGATAAGATAAGATATCATATCACACTAAAGACTAATGACAAATTTAAGTGGGTAATAGATAACGAGGATATTGACATTCCCCGTGACGGCTGGGTATACTTAGTGAACACAACACTACCCCATTCTATCATTAATAATGGAACGACCGAACGTGTAAGTATGTACGGCAAAGTATGGACAGAGGATGTACAGAAGTTATGCCTATAATACCCCTAGACATTGAGTTTGATATCAATGAATTGATAGATTACTACAATATATTAGAACGTGATTACCAGCATTTAAAATGGACGTTCAAGGATGATGTAGAAGATGCGGATAAAGGACACAAGCATGAAGGCATATTTGGTTGGGGAATACAAAGCAATCTACAGGATTTATCGTTACCCTGCCCCCCATACGATATTCATAAAAACCGTACTAAAATCTACAGAGACACAGACTTAGTATTTGGGTTTGCACAGAAGATTATAGACTACTTCCCTAACGTTAGACAGCTAGGTATTGCAGGACATCCCCCGGGCGTAGAGATAGCACAGCATATAGACAATGATGAGTACTACAAGATACACATTCCTATAACCAGCAATAATGATGCATATTTTGTGTTTAATGATACAAAGTACGTCATGCAGCCAGGAAAGTTATATTTTGTAGAAACTGAAATAATGCATGGAACTATCAATGAAGGTAACAATACCCGTGTACATATGCTGTTTAAACTACCTAGAACAACGATGGTTGATGTGAGAAACATGAATGGGAAGCTATGAACGTATTTGCATATAATCGTACAGATTTTATCAATTTAGGTATTAATGATGATAATGTATCAGAAAGCACAGACTATTATATAAGTATTATTCCCACCGGGGGACCAAAAAGTGAACCTATATTCTATAAAAATCACAGCAATGTCATTACTCTAGTCTTTGATGATGTGTTGGATTCCGGTAGAACGTGGGGTAAGGATATTAATAATTATTATGATGCAATAGCCATTACCAAAGAGCAAGCCAAAATTTTGCATAATTTTTTGCTGTCTATTCCTGATCATGCAAACGTACATATACATTGCGTATACGGTGTCCGTAGGACCGGCGCCGTAGCTAAATATCTTAGAAATCATAGAAATGCAATAGTACACAATATAGACTTAACATTTGTGAATAATAAAGTCTATGATTTATTGGAAAGTTTAAAATGAGTCAGCATTATTTTGAGAATATAAATGAAATCGATACTAATTTTATAATACACGGGAACTGGGATGTTATTAAATTTAATGTACAGTTGAACCAAGAAAAATTAAATTTGTACTTAGAAGATTTGATAGACAAGCATTCACATATGGAATTTAATTTTAAAAAGAATACTGATGTACTGAATGACTATACATTAAACAGAGTAGTAAGTAAGAATCAAGTCTCTAATTATGTAGGAGATATTAGTGGTTGGACATTAGTATGGCCTATAGAACGTGACGATCCTATACCCAGTCAGGTGCATATTGATAAGAAACATTTTCCAGAATTAGAACAATATAATCTATATTATGATGGGAAAATGATGAGCCGATATAATTATGGATACATGACCACATTAATAGAAAAACTAACTATAAAGTCATTACGACAAAGTATTGTAACAAAGCATCCAAAAGGATTGGTAACATTAACCCACATTGACGGAGAGCGTAAAAAGCTACATATTCCATTAAAAACTAATAAAAGTGCTATTTTTCACTTCGGGGAACACGGTGAGCGTGAATATAATTTCGAAGTGGGCAATATGTATCTAATCAACCCTGCCGTACCTCATGGCACATACAATACTGGTGAAACAGACCGATATCATTTGATTTCTCGCATAGATATTGACTATATTAACACAGTTTTATCAATGAATGGCAAAATTGAATAAATATAATATTAGGAGGATTTTATGAATACCACATTCTTTTCACATGTACTTGATGACCCGTTATATATCGGAAACGGCGAGTATGTATCAGTAGTTACTAGCGGCAAAGTTAATGTCGTTGGGGAAGCCCGTGACGTTAATAAAGACGCCGCAGCTAAAGCAGGTTTATTACGTGTAGATACCAAAACGGGTACCTCTACATTTATTGACTTCACCGCTAGCGGTGAAGCAGGTGATCGTTATCGCGGGGCTGTTATTGTAGATAATAAAGTATATGTCATGCGGACTCAAAAGAAACACATTGATAGCATCGTTCGTTTAGTTGTAGTTGACTTAACTAATAATAATGTTGAAATGATACAAGAAAAAGCTATCAGTGTACATGGAACAGAATCCCCAAAAACTTTTTGCGGTCACTTTAATTTTGGGCGTGCAGTTACAGCCGGTAAAAAGATTATATATCCGCCATTAAATTCAGGTATTGTTATTGTATATGACACTGTTGCACGTACATTTGTAGCACATGATGTCCCAAACGAATTTAGTTCAATATGGACAAGCTATATTCCTGAATTAAATCAAGCAGTATTTTTCCCATATGGTAATAGAACAAATAAACTATTAGTATTAGACCTAACTGCTAACAAACACACCTTTATAGAAGCTCCAGTGGAAAGTAGCTTCTACTGTGCTTTTAATCACAACGGTAAGGCCATCGGTGTCCCGCATATTATGGGTTCAAAGTCACAAATGTATTTTTGGGTATATGACGGACAATCTGTAAAAGCAGTCGAGTACAAGCCCAGTGTAGGACATATTGAAGGTAGTAACGGATTCAAGTATGGTTCAGTTAGTGATGATGTATTTTACACTCACACCAGTAGTGATAATAGCCATGATTTAGTTAAATTTGACTTAAAAAATAATGAGATTACAGTTGTTCCGAGTAATAGCGCATTAGGCGCTAAGCCAGTTACAGTTAATGGTTCAACATACCTGTTCCCGAGTATATTAAATACTCGTATGATGGATGCTCCGGCGGGTGTATTCAAACTAGTGAACGGGCAAGTTGTCAAAGATTTTGAACTACCAACTAATAATATCAGCTACGGTCCTATTAACGAGAATGATAGTACTGTATTACTTGTTCCATATAAATTTGATTTAGTAGATGGTAAATTAAATTCAATATTAACTGTGGTAAATTTAGAATCATCAACCGCATCAACTGTTGAAGTAAGTTTAGATTTAGAATAAGCAATATAGAATATAATGAATATTATCATTGTAGGTGGCGGGAGTGCTGGATGGATGACCGCTGCATATCTAGCAAATAATACTGACTGCAAAATAACTTTAATTGAAAGCGAAACTGTTCCAATTATTGGTGTGGGGGAGAGTACTGTTCCCAGTTTTGTTGATTTTATCCATAACGTTGGATTAACAGAAGAAGATTTATTTAAGTACTGCGGTAGTATTCGTAAATTTACTTTGCAACATAATGATTGGAATGGGAAAGGTCATTGTTGGTGGCATCACTTTATTTTTAATAAAGAAGAAGAAAGCGAACAATTAAATTGGCTTGCAACCAATTATTTACCTAATAAAAAATGGCGCCATAGCTATCACATTGATGCTGGAAGTTTTGCTACTTTGTTGAAAGATAAAGCAGGATTACCTAAAGGTGTGTCACACATATATGATGATGTGATTGATGCTATTGTAGGCGTCGACGGGGTCGAATGTATAATTGGTAAAAGAGGTCAATATACTGCGGACATATATATTGACTGCACCGGTTTTAAAAGATTTCTTATGGATAAATTTGACTTATCAACTGAATCTAATTTAAACTTGATTAATAATAGAGCATGGGCTGCACATGCAGATTACAAACAAACAGATAAATCTGATATTGTAAGATATACAAGAACATATGCTATGGACGCAGGCTGGCAATGGAACATATGTTTACAGGATAGAGTTGGTGTTGGCTACGTATTTTGTGATAAGTTTATAGACCCAAATGAAGCTAAACAAGAATTACTAAAAAATTGCCCGTATACTATACGTGAAAATTCGATTAAACTCATAGAATTCAAGAGTCAATGGATAAATGAAGTGTGGCATAAGAACGTTCTTGGTATTGGCCTTAGTGCAGGATTTTTAGAACCATTAGAAAGTCAAAGTATATTTTTAATACAGATGCAAATTCATATGCTTGCTAGATTAATAAATAAACGAAATAATAAAGATATTTACAATAAATTTTGGAATATTATGATCAGGCATCTAGCTAATTATATTGGTTATCACTATACTCTAAGTCGTAGAACTGATACAGATTATTGGAACTCATTTAAAAAGATTGAGAAGATTACATACACCGAAACTCATTCTCCTTTATTTCATAGTTATAGCCATGACATGATTAACGAGGCTTATTCTAGATACTGAGATCGATATTTTATGTAGGTGTCTACATTCACTTTCCACAAATTTTGTGGGGTATTGTATAATTCAAAATTTTTCAAATATAAATCACACATTCCACGTTTTACGATTCGTGGCATGATCACATCATTCATTCGAGAACTTTTGGCTCCGGTATTAGTACTAAGATTAGTACTTATGAAAAACTCAGGATTTGATGCTATACTGGAAACATATTGAATCTGTCGATACAATAATTGACTAAAATGTATACTACTTTTAAATATATCCATACTCCATTCAGGAGTATATCCGGGAAGTTGCACTCCGCGAAATAAACAACGCCATGCATATTCATTTATTTCAGGTAGTTGATGTACTCCTGCTACTGATACAAGACGATCTTGATCAAACGCTCCAAAAAATGTTGCGGAAAAAAATTTCATAGAGGTTAGTGATGAGTTATTAACATAACCTAACTCTACACATTCTTCACATAATTTTTCAACAGCGGGTACGTGGTCAAGTGTAAGTTGTTTAAATATTAGTTTTCCATGTACATTCATTTGAACTAAGTTTTCTTCTTAAAAATATTTTTTTGTCAACATCAAAAACATCACCAGTTGCCCAACCATTAATTATACATTCACCCTCACTAGAAAAATCTATAGCGTATCCTTCTTTAGGTGTAAAATCAAACTCAGCAGTATTATATCCTGCAAATACCGGCGGGGGCATTTCTGTCATACCGTACCAATTAGCTACTATTTTTACTCCACGTTGCCTGAACGCATCGATAAATGACTTTTCAATTTTACTACTTCCGGTGACCATATAGCGTACACAACTCATGTCAATTGAATTCCATTTTTTAGTTTTACTCAACAGTTCTAAATGTTTTGGTATCAATGATATTACTGTGGGTTGTGTTTTTTCAAACATTTCAATATATGTAAATGGATTAAATTTTGATGAAACCAATTTTGCACCACTTAGCATTGCAGGAACTGCTGTTATAGTATAATGTGCTATAACATTATTTGGGAATACATCAAATACAATATCATCAGGGGTGAGATTAATTTCGTTGATAGAACGATCAGCACACGCTTTGATATACTCCCATGTATGATTAACTTGTTTTGGAATATCTGTGCTTCCGGAAGTTAATAATGTTAAACTCATGTTTAAAACACTAATATATATTTCATTATCCTAACAATAGTATCATTAGGTTCTTCATTAGGCACTACCGGACATAAAAAGTTAGGTTGATCTTTCTCAATAGGTACGGCTAATATGTTACTTACTCCACTTAGTCCAAACGGATTCTCATCAGTTTTTTTAAACGTTTCTTTGATTGGTTTATGTCTACATATGACCCAGTACTGGTTATAATCTTTAGCATCTAACCACTTATAGCATTTATTCCAAATTTCACTATCAATTGCTTCATAAAAGATTACAGGACGTTGATTCTTAATAGTCTTTGCCGCACCCTTAAGTACATCTAATTCTGCACCCTCTACGTCAATTTTCATCAATGTAACTTCTGCTAAATCTGCCAAGTTGTCTAGTTTGATTACTTGTACTTCAATGCCTTCATTATTAACTCCTACTTCGCCGTAGTTACCAAGAATGTTTTCATCAAAATTACTTATAGTCATAGTACCATTCTTGCTACCTAACGCAGTATTGTATATCCTGATAGGCTTGTCTTTGCAGTTATATGCGGCTACAGAAAAATGATTAGGATGCGGCTCAAATGCTAATACAGAGCACCCTACTTGTTGATTTATTGCTAATGCATGATATCCAATATTAGTACCAATATCTAAATATATAGATTCAGGGGTAAGATATTTTGCCATGACCTGTACCTCTGCATCACAGTACTCACCGAACATTAATATTGATTGACTTACCACAGAATCGTTTTTGTAGACTGCCATTCTGCCTACTTTACTATCAGTAACTATGAGGCTTGGGCCTAAACGTTCAAGGTTGTCAGTGATGTTTAAATGTTTCATTTTACTGCTTAAAATAGTATTTTGTAATTTGCAAGACGCTGTACTGTACTAGAATAATCTTCTCCTGCTAATACTTCAACTAAATCGTTTGGTTGCATTTTTTCTTCAGGCACAGCTAAGATACTGCTAATGCCAGCTTTTCCAAACAAATCTTCTGAGACTTTTTTAAAGTTTTCACCAATTGGTTTGGTTAAACATGTTACCCAATACTGTTTATATTTTTTAGTTTTTAAAAAATCATAGCATTCAGACCATATTGTCATATCCATTGCATGATACATTATGATTGGTCTATCTTTCTTAATAAGTTTAGATGAACCTTTTAATATTTCAAATTCATAACCATTGGTTGTGATCTTTATTGCATCTATTTTTTCAGTTATTTCTGTTATTTCGTCTAGTTTCTTGCAAGGGACTTCAATGTCATTTGGCAATTTTACTGTACCCTTTGTGCTACTAAGCGCAGAGTGAAATAATTTAATTGGCTTACCTTGACAATTAAATGCTGATAAAACAAAGTGATCGGGATTGGGTTCAAACCCATATACTTTGCATTTAGTTAATTCAGTAATCCCGATACATCGGTATCCAATATTTGAACCAATATCTACAAAAATAGATTCTTCTTTCAAGTATGCGGATAACATATACAACTCAGCATTGTATAACTCCCCGTATGCAATTAAAGCAGTGCTTGTAACACTATCAGTATTAGTCCTATATACGCACATTTCACCAAATTTAGTATCAGTAGTACCTAAATCAGGCTTAAGTTTGTCAAAGTGTTCTTGTAATTCGTAACTCATCTATTATATATACA
>Ga0078894_10001134_pt1 | contig 19590 bp, 19 predicted proteins | sample LauGreSu1BDMLBSD_2_FD_67506 | JGI IMG/M metagenome (GOLD analysis project Ga0078894, IMG submission 67506) | Freshwater lake microbial communities from Lake Michigan, USA - Su13.BD.MLB.SD (version 4) (version 4) | ecosystem: Environmental > Aquatic > Freshwater > Lake | place: Lake Michigan... | reverse complement strand
GTGATCGAGATTGATCAAGCTCCGATTGGACGAACTCCACGTTCCAATCCTTCTACCTATACCGGTGTTTTTTCAGATATCCGAAATTTATTTGTTCAATTGCCTGAAGCCAAGATCAGGGGCTACAAACCCGGACGTTTTTCATTCAATGTAAAGGGAGGACGCTGTGAAACATGTCAGGGTGCAGGTTTAAAAATTATTGAAATGAATTTCCTGCCCGATGTACAGGTACCTTGTGAAGAATGTGGCGGCAGGCGCTATAATCGAGAGACTTTGGAAGTTCGCTACCGCGGAAAATCAATCAGTGATGTGTTGGATATGAGCATTGAAGAAGCGGTAGAGTTTTTTGAGCCTATTCCGGCTATCTATCGAAAGATCAAAACTTTACAGGATGTGGGTTTGGGTTACATTACATTGGGTCAAGCTTCCACCACTCTATCAGGGGGCGAAGCCCAAAGGGTAAAATTAGCCACTGAGCTTTCTAAAAAAGATACAGGAAATACTTTCTACATTTTGGATGAGCCAACTACAGGTTTGCATTTTGAAGACATCAATGTGCTGTTAGGGGTTTTAAATCGACTGGTAGATCATGGGAATACCGTATTGGTGATCGAACATAATTTAGATGTGATCAAAGTAGCCGATTGGATCATTGATCTCGGACCTGAGGGTGGAGCAGGAGGTGGCGAAATCTTATTTGAGGGAAGCCCGGAAGGCTTGGTAAAATGTGAACGAAGCCACACGGGACGCTTCTTAAAAGCAGAATTATAAATCGAAAAGATGTTTTTCTGCGTGATAAGATGAACGTACCAGCGGTCCGCTTTCTACGTATCTAAAGCCCATTTCTAAGCCAATTTTCTTGTATTTATCGAATTGTTCTGGTGTGATCCAGTCAATGACAGGATGGTGATTGCGGGTAGGCTGCAAGTATTGGCCCAAAGTGAGAATGTGAACACCTGCCTTCAATAGATCGCCCATCGCTTCAATTACATCTTCTTCGGTTTCTCCCAAGCCCAGCATAATGCCCGATTTGGTCCTAAGTCCAGCGGCAGCAATGCGGCTTAAACACTCCAGACTGCGGTCGTATTTGGCTTGTATGCGAACTTCACGGGTTAGGCGGCGTACGGTTTCGAGGTTGTGCGAAACTACTTCCGGACGTACTGCCAATACACGATCCAGGTTGTCCCAAATTCCTTTAAAATCAGGGATTAAGGTTTCGAGCGTCGTTTCAGGGCTTTCGCGTCGAATGGCCAGGATAGTTTCGGCCCAAATGGTAGAACCGCCATCTTTCAAATCATCACGATCGACAGAGGTGATTACGCAATGCTTTACCTGCATCAGTTTTACTGAATTAGCAACGCGATTAGGTTCATCTAAATCTACCGCCAAAGGCCGGCCTGTTGCTACGGCACAAAAAGAGCAGGAACGGGTGCAAATATTACCCAAGATCATGAACGTAGCCGTACCCGCGCCCCAGCATTCGCCCATATTCGGACAATTGCCACTCTCGCAAATGGTGTGCAGTTTATGGGTATCAACCAAATTGCGTACATGGGCATATTCTTTTCCAACAGGCAATTTTACGCGAAGCCAATCGGGCTTGCGTTGCATTTGGTTAACGGGAATAACCGGTAGTTCGATCATGAAACAAAATTACAATTTTTAGGCAATTTGGGGGCCAAGCTGGTCATTCGAGTTTCATTTTATTGGTATCTTGCATCAAATTGAAAGAGATGGCAACAGTAGAAACGGTTTATTTAGGCGATTTACGTACGCAGGCTACCCACGTTCGCTCGGGGCAGCAAATCATCACGGATGCACCGATTGATAATCAAGGCAAGGGAGAGGCGTTTTCACCTACTGATTTATTAGCTACCGCATTAGGGAGCTGTATCCTGACGGTTATGGGAATTGCCGCTCGTAAACAAAAGGTAAATATTGATGGAACCACCTGCTCCATCACCAAAATCATGGCTACCGAACCACGAAGAGTAGGTGCGATAGAAATTACATTTAATTTTCCTGCCGGAGATTACTCTGATAAAGTGAAAATCATTTTGGAGCGGGCTGCCAAAACTTGTCCGGTAGCAAAAAGTTTGCATCCCGATTTGGAAGAAAAATTGGTGTTTAATTGGGCTTAAGCCAATTGAACGGCTGCTTCTGCACCAGAGATTTCCCCGTGTGAAGCTTCAAAAACACATTCCCCGTTTTTGATTACCAGTAATTGTGGAGACTGATGTACTACCTGGAAAATCTCGGCAATGGTATTGGAAATCTCCCTGTGGTTCAACAAATCGAGGTAATAAACCGGAACCTCCTGAGGAATTAACACGGCTTCCATCTCTAAACGCTTTTTCGCCATCATGCTGATGGAACAACGGGTGCTGTGTTTAAAGATAAGGCTGTTAGACGGAGATGATTTGATCTCCAGTAATTGCTCCAATTCGGTTAAGGGTATCCAATTCATTTTTTCAGATTAAATAGCTAATTGATGTTGCAAGCTGGCCATTTGAATGGCAGTAATAGCTGCTTCCACACCTTTATTTCCGTGTTTGCCACCGCTACGATCTTTTGCCTGTTCCAAATTATCGGTGGTTAAGACCCCAAAAACAACGGGTTTGTTGTATTTAATGGCAACTTGTGCAATACCATTGGCGGCTGCAGCACAAATAAAGTCAAAATGACGGGTTTCTCCCTGAATCACACAACCCAAACAAATGATCGCATTGTAATTTTTGAAGGCCAGTAGCATATCAGCGCCGGCAATGAGCTCATAGGTGCCCGGCACTTTGATTGTTTTGATGCGTTCTTCCTTGGCGCCATGCTGTAAAAGGGTGTCATAGGCACCGTCATACAATGCCTGGGTAATTTCTGCGTTCCATTCGGCTACCACAATTCCAAAACGAAAAGCAGCTGCATCAGCTACTTCAGTTTGCGAAAAGTCGGAGAGATTTTTTAAAGATGTTGCCATGGTCCAAAAATACAGAAAGCTTGCCTTACTAAGGCAAGCTTTCTGTCATATCATGCTTTGCTAATCTTAAAGCTTTGCTTCTACTCTGGCAATGTATTGGTCAATATTGAAAGCTTCCGCACTTTCAGGATAAGATTCCTTAATTTTCTTGTAGGCCTCCAGTGCAGCTTCAAAATCTTTTTGTTCTTCATGTACTAAACCTAGTTTCTTTAAGAATAAAGGACTGGTAAATGAATTTTCTTTTTTCGAAGCAGCTTTTTTGTAGAAGGTGATGGCTTTTCCGTAGTCTTTCAACTCACTGTAAGCATCGCCCATCATTCCTAAAACCAATGGATCAATCACCGGGCTGCCGGTACTGCTGTAATTGCCTAAAGCTTCAATCGCTTTTTCAAATTCGCCTTTTCTGAGGTATAGGCCGCCAAGGTAAGCGTTGGCGATGTTAGCCGATTTGGTATTAGAATATTCCTCAGCAATTTTTTCAAAACCCGGATAAGAACCGTCTCCTTTGATGGCTCTTTCACTTAAAGAGTCGATGGCTGCGTACTGTTCAGCTTTGAACATTTCGTTTGCCGCTTTCTCGGCACGTGGAGCCAAATAAAATTTTTGGTAACCAAAGAATAAAAGCAATAAAGCCAAAATGGCGCCGCCGATGATGCTCAGGCTCTTGCTGTTTTCTTGTAAAAATTTACTGTTAGATTTTTTTGAAGTATCTACAGTCTCTTGAATATCTTTTTGTTTACTTGACATGCACTCTTAATTAAAGATTGCAAAAATACAGTTTTGAAGCTAAGAATCAACCCCTAAAATTATTGGGCTTTATTTTTAGATAAACATTTCAATGCGGATGCTAAATTGTAAATTTGAAAACTACCAATCATATGTGGCTGCAGCGTTTATCCATCTTAAATTTTAAAAATTACGAAGAGGCAAGTTTAGAATTCTCGCCAACGGTAAATGCTTTTAGCGGAAATAATGGTGCCGGCAAAACTAATTTGCTGGATGCCATCCATTACCTGTCGCTTTGCAAAAGTTATTTCAATCCCATCGACACGCAACAGATCAGGCAAAACGCTGATTTTTTCATGGTGCAGGGTGTTTTTAATTTGTTGGGAAAAGACGAAACCATTGCTTGTTCTTTAAAAAAACATCAAAAGAAACAGTTTAAACGAAATAAAAAGGAATACCAGCGTCTGGCAGATCATATTGGTTTATTTCCGCTGGTGATGATCTCTCCCTATGATGTGAGTATTGTGATGGACGGAAGTGAAGAACGGCGCAAATTCATGGACAATGCCATTAGTCAGACCGACCGGCATTACTTGGATGAGTTGATTCAATACAATAAATGTTTGACTAATCGGAATGCGCTTTTGAGACAGATCGCCAGCAGTTCAAAATATGATCCACAGTTATTAGAAGTGTATGATGAGCAGTTAGTGAATTCAGGCACGGTGATTTATAATAAACGTCGTGATTTTATGAAAGAATTTACCGAGATCTTTAACCGTCATTACAACTTTTTAAGTGCAGAGGCAGAGCAGGTAAGTTTGGTGTACGATTCTCCGCTTCATCAGGACTCGCTAGCCAATTTACTGCAGAAAAATATAGAAAAAGACCGCATTTTGGAGCGTACCACCATGGGCATTCACAAAGATGAGCTGGTATTTAGCATCCATGGCATGCCGCTAAAAAAATTTGGTTCTCAGGGACAACAAAAGTCTTTTTTAATTGCACTGAAATTGGCTCAGTATACTTATTTAAAGCAGATAAAAGAGTTTGAACCGCTCCTCTTGCTGGACGATATTTTCGATAAATTGGACGAACACCGAACCCGGAAATTGATGCAGAAAGTGTCGGATCATGACTTTGGGCAGATTTTTATTACTGATACCAGTGCAGAACGAGTTCAGTCCATTTTCGATGAAATTGGAGAGCAGGTGGCCATTTTTGAAGTTAACAGCGGCAACGTGAAACGTTTATCATGAGGAAGACCAATGATAAAAGCATAAAGGAGGCCTTAGAGCAACTCTTACAGGTTTACAAACTGAGGAGAAAATTTGATGAAACCTCGCTAATTGCTGCCTGGCCCGAATTGATGGGCAACGCCATTGCCAACCGAACCAAGGAAATTTATATCCGTGATAAAAAACTCTTTCTCCGCATCGAGTCGTCAGTAATAAAGAATGAGCTCTTGATGATGCGCTCACAGATACTTGAAAAAATGAACGATAAAGCCGGGGCTAAGGTGGTGGAAGAAATGATCTTACTCTAAAATAAAAAAGGCTCCCTGAATTCAGGGAGCCTTTTTTATTGAAGGTTCTGTCAATTAAAATCTTTCAAAAGCAGAGAAGTAGAAATTACCCTCAATTTCTGCATTCTCATCAGAGTCTGAACCGTGTACCGCATTGGCATCGATCGACTTGGCATATTTATTTCTGATGGTACCTGGCTCCGCTTTGCTTGGATCGGTATGTCCAATCAGTTTTCTGAAATCTTCCACTGCATTTTCTTTTTCTAAGATGGCCGCCACAATCGGTCCTGATGACATGAAGTCAACCAATTCCCCATAAAAAGGGCGCTCCTTATGCACGGCATAAAATTCGCCAGCCTTTTCGGCACTTAAACGGGTATACTTCATGGCTACGATCTTAAATCCGCCAGCAATAATATCATTTAAAATAGCCCCGGTATGACCGTTTTTTACCGCATCGGGCTTAATCATCGTAAAAGTTCTGTTTGTTGCCATAGCTTAAATTTTGCGCAAAAATACGGTTTTTGAACTTAAATCAACATTATCGCTTAAAAAATACCTGAGTGCCGTACAGGTTTTTATCTACAAATTACGCTTTAGTGCAGCTTTTTGATAGTTTTGTAGGATTCTAAACAAACCATGCTACCCATCAAACAACTCAAAGAAGTGCTGGCACAGCCACAGAAGATTGTGATCACTACACATCATAAACCAGATGGCGATGCCATGGGTTCATCCTTGGGTTTGTACAATTATCTGATTCAAAAAGGGCATCATGTACAAGTGATCACGCCAACTGATTATCCGATATTCCTACACTGGTTGCCCAATAATGGAGAGGTGATCATTTACACCGAGCAGTCAGAAAATGCTCAAAAACTGATCGCAGCAGCAGATTTAATCTTTTGTTTAGATTTCAACTCGCTTTCGCGGATTAATGAGATGGGCGAATGGGTGACTCAGTCAAATGCAAAAAAGGTAATGATTGACCATCATTTGGAGCCGGATGATTTTGATGATTATAGATTATGGTCGGTTAAAGCCTGTGCCACCGCCCAATTGATTTATGAATTTATCGTTAACGAGATGGAAGAACCTGAGCTTTTGACCAAAGAAGTGGCCAACTGCCTTTACACAGGCATCATGACCGATTCGGGATCTTTCAAGTTCTCCAATACCACTGCCGAAGTACACCAAATCGTAGCCAATTTGATACAAAAAGGCGCCGAAAACCATCGTATACACCAATTGGTTTATGACAATTCTTCTGAAAACAGGTTACGCTTTTTAGGGTATTGTTTGAGCAATCGCTTGGAAGTTTTCAAAGAATTCAATACCGCCATGATCAGCGTTCCCCAGTCTGATTTAGAAAAATTTAATATTGAAACGGGAGATACCGAAGGATTGGTGAATTATGCCTTATCTATCAATGGTATACGTTTGGCTGCCCTGATTATCGAACGCCCCGATCGGGTGAAATTATCATTGCGGTCTACCGGCGATTTTCCGGCAAACGAGATCTGTAAAAAATATTTTAACGGAGGAGGGCATCGAAATGCAGCCGGTGGTGCTTCAGATGAGCCCTTTAATGAAGTAGTAAATCAGTTTAAAAATCTTTTACCAATTTATAAAAGTTTATTATTGCAATAAATTATCAAAAACAAATGAAAAAAAATATCATCATCTTAGGCTTAGCCGCATTAACATTGAGCAGCTGTACCCGCTTTAAAACCGGTGAGGGTGGCTTACAGTACAAAATCCATACCGATGAAGATGGACAAAGCATCAAAGAAGGAGACTTCATTGCCATCAGCGGAACACAGAAAACTGAAAAAGATTCTGTTATTTTCAGTACCTACGATACCGATCGTCCAACTTTCTTGGTTGCAACTAAACCGCAGTTTAACGGTGATTTCTTCACCGCTATATCTATGTTAAGTGAAGGTGACAGTGCCACTATCAAACTTAATTTAGATACTTTGGCAGCAAAAACAGGTCGTCCTAAACCACCATTTGCAAGTAAAGACAAGTATTTGATTTTTACCATTAAGGTTCATAAAGTAGTGCCAAGAGGTAAACTGAGTGATGAAGAATTTGGTAAAAAGATCGATGCTTTCATTAAATCAGATGCCGAAGCTGCAAAAAATGCCGAAGCTGGTAAGATGAAATCTTACATCGATTCAAAATCTTTGAAACCAGTGGTAACTCCTTCTGGTCTTAATTATGTAGTTAACAAAGCTGGCGCTGGTGAAAAAGCAAAAGTTGGAGATACGGTAGAAGTAAATTATACCGGTTCTTTCTTAAGCGGTAAAGTTTTCGATACCAGCTATCCGGATGTAGCCAAAAAATCAGGTACTTTTAATACCATGCGTCCATATGCACCATTGAAAACTGCAGTTGGCGTGGGTGGAAGCATCCCTGGTTTTGATGAAGGTTTAATGCTGTTGCCTAAAGGCACCAAAGCAACTCTGATATTGCCTTCAAAATTAGCTTATGGCGAGCAAGGTAATTCAGGAATTCCTCCATATACCCCTTTGGTTTTCGAAATTGAAGTAATAAAAATTATCCCAGGAAAAGGCGCCGTGCCTCCTCCTCCGGTTAAAAAATAATGAATAGATAAAAATCAAAGCCCTCCCCACCCGGAGGGCTTTTTTTATTTAGTTTTGTGAAATGATCCTGACCGATACGCATACCCATCTTTATTATGAGCGAGACCCAATTGCTTTAGAGCAATTGATGCAAAGGTCTTTAAATGAGGGCGTCGGACGACTTTTTTTGCCTAATGTAGATGTGGAGTCGATCCCTTTGGTGATGAATTTAGCCAAGCATTATCCCGAAAACTGTTTCCCGATGCTGGGCTTGCATCCTTGCGATGTGAAGGACAATTATGAGCAGGAATTAAAGCAAATCCAACAGGAAATCGCTCAAAAAAAAATCTATGCCATTGGAGAGATTGGTATTGATTTATATTGGGATAAAACCAGCTTAGACCGCCAGATTTTGGCATTTAAAGCGCAAATCAATTGGGCAAAGGAGCTTGATTTGCCCATTGTGATTCATTGTCGGGATGCTTTCGAGCAAGTTTACGAGGTATTAAAAGAGCTACAGCACGAGGGCTTGAGAGGGATTTTTCATTGCTTTACCGGTTCGGTAGAGCAGGCCCACCAGATCATCGAATTGGGCTTTTATTTAGGAATTGGAGGAGTAGTTACTTACAAAAATGCCGGCTTGGATGCGGTGGTGGCGCAAATTCCGCTCGAGCATTTGGTTTTGGAAACTGACTCGCCATACCTGGCACCGGTACCCTACCGGGGTAAGCCCAATGAAAGCAGCTATTTGATTCATATTGCTCAAAAGGTAGCTGATCTCCATCAGGTATCTTTGGCAACAATTGCCGAAATAACTACCCGAAATTCCCAAAAAATATTTGGCATTTAGTTACGATATTTGTTGCTATATCGCATGGCAAATATCCTGATCATATATACCGGTGGAACCATTGGGATGGTTCATGATCCCAAAACCGGTGTGCTATATCCTTTTGATTTCAAGCAGATTAAAGACAATGTTCCCGAGTTGCAGCGGCTTGATCATCAGCTCACCGTCCATTCTTTTGATCCTATTATCGATTCATCAGATATGAATCCGGGAATCTGGGTTGATATTGCCAAATTAATTGAGTCGAATTATGAGCAATATGACGGTTTTGTGGTGCTCCATGGTTCGGATACCATGGCCTTTACCAGTTCAGCATTGAGTTTTATGCTCGAAGGCTTGGCAAAGCCCGTTGTGTTGACCGGTTCTCAGCTTCCCATCGATGAAATCAGGACCGATGCCAAAGAAAATTTGATCACTGCGATCATGATCGCTGCCGAAAAGCAGGAGGGGAAAGCAGTTACACCTGAAGTTTGTATTTACTTCGATTATCAGTTATTGAGAGGAAATCGTGCTACCAAATACAATTCGGCGAAATTTGAAGCTTTTCAGTCGCCTAATTATCCTTTGTTGGCCGAAGCGGGAGTGCATTTCAGCTTTTTCGAGACGTATATTGCCAAAACCTCCAATAAACCGCTCAAGGTGCATAAAGATTTAGATACCTCGATAGCTGTGTTGAAATTATATCCTGGAATCAACCAGCAAATGGTTGACACCGTACTCCAATCAGATTGCAAGGCCGTCATCATGGAAACCTATGGAGCGGGAAATACTTCAACAGAAGCCTGGTTCCTCAACTCGCTAAAGAAGACCATCGACAGCGGTAAACTGATTCTGGATATCTCGCAATGCCGAGGTGGTTCGGTAGAACTGGGCCGTTATGAAACCAGCCGTCAGCTGAAAGACATGGGCGTGGTAAGTGGTTTCGATATGACCTTTGAAGCGGCTGTAACTAAACTCATGTTTTTGCTCGGCTCTGGTAAACCAATTGATGTAGTAGCCCGGATGCTGCCATTAAATTTACGTGGCGAATTAACAGAAAATTGATACTTTTGTCCTCCCTTACGGAGAGGTGTCTGAGTGGTCGAAAGAGCAAGCCTGGAAAGTTTGTATACTCGCAAGGGTATCGAGGGTTCGAATCCCTCCCTCTCCGCAACTAAATTTTAACCAGTGATATTCAATTATTGGTTTCGAGTACTTTCTCTAATTATTAAACTGCTTTTCAATACCAATCTTTTAAGAATGTCGTTTTGATGGTTCCTTCTATCAATTGGAATGGTATCGACGCTGATTCTCGAACGATCTCATTAGTTGTCAGAGTAATTATTTTAATGAAGTGGCCGGGAGCAAGAAGGCAGTGCTCAAATTAGGAAAACCTAAAATCTTCTAGTTTTCAAAAATGAGCTCTCGGCTAATAGAGGAGGCAGCTAAAGCCAATTTCTTAATAGTAATGAAGACTATATCTATACCGATTGAACGCTTGCTAGTTTAGGTGTTATTATTTCATGGATGCCTGTACAGAAAAAACTGTTTGTATATTGCATATATATAAACCGAATGTACTGAGTATCTCATTTGGTTAATTGCATGTGGACTGGCTTATTTAGCTAGCTAATTAACAATCCCTACACCTATTTTAAACAAATTGAAATTTAAAACCATGAGTGTAAAAGAAACCATTGCGGAGCTTTTTATAGCCGAATCGCAGATTCCGGAAGCTTTCCGTTTAGAAAAAGAATTACATCAATCTGAGTATTTATGTAATAGGCAAATGAAGCCCTGGAACGGAGATCGCCATACGGTATTATCTCCAATCTGTATCAAAACCGCCAATGGTTTAGAACGCAAGGTAATTGGCAGTTACCCGATTTGCGGACAAAAAGAAGCGGATGAAGCCTTGGAGGCTGCGGTAAAAGCCTATGACAATGGCCGTGGTGAATGGCCCACCATGAGTGTGGCCGACCGTATTGCCTGTGTAGAGCAGTTTACCCATGAAATTATTGAACAGAAAAATTTGGTGGTCAAATTGTTGATGTGGGAAATTGGTAAATCGCATGCCGATTCGGTGAAAGAGTTTGACCGTACCATCGAATACATTTATGCAACTATTGATTCCTTGAAAGAACTGGATCGCCAGTCATCTCGTTTCGAGATTGAACAGGGAATTGTAGCCCAAATTCGGCGTTCACCCTTGGGAGTTGTACTTTGTATGGGCCCTTTCAACTATCCGCTTAATGAGACTTTCACCACGCTAATTCCGGCTTTGATTATGGGCAATACCCTGCTTTTTAAACCACCAAAGCACGGTACCTTATTACATTACCCATTATTGGAAGCATTTAAAAAGTGTTTCCCAAAAGGTGTGATCAATACGATATATGGCCGGGGTAATATGATTGTGCCTAAGCTAATGCAGTCAGGTCAGATCAACGTCTTAACTCTTATCGGCTCGAGTAAAGTGGCCAATGAGTTGAAAAAGATGCACCCCAAGGTGAACCGCTTGCGGGCCATTTTGGGCTTGGATGCTAAAAATGCTGCCATTATTACCGCTAAGGCCGATTTAAAATTGGCCATTCAAGAAACTGTTTTAGGCGCACTCTCGTTTAATGGACAGCGTTGTACCGCATTGAAGATTGTATTTGTGCATCGGTCTTTGGTAGATGAATTTTTAAAAGGATTGACCGAAGCGGTAGCCCAACTGAAAATAGGCTTACCTTGGGATCAGGGGGTTGCCTTAACGCCATTGCCTGAGCCGAATAAACCGGTTTATTTAAAAGAATGTATTGCCGACGCTGAAGCTCATGGTGCCATGGTGGTCAACCCTGGTGGTGGTGAATCCTTAGAATCCTTTGTTTATCCGGCCATCGTATATCCGGTAAACGATAAAATGAAGCTGTATACCGAAGAGCAGTTTGGACCCATAATTCCGGTAGCAGCTTTTGATGAGTTAGAAGAACCAATCCAATACCTCATCAATTCTACCCACGGACAACAGGTTAGTATTTTCAGTCAGGATAAAGACGAACTGGCTCATTTAATCGATCCATTAGTGAACCAGGTGAGCAGGGTAAATATCAATTGTCAGTGTCAACGTGGTCCGGATGTGTTTCCGTTTACCGGGCGTAAAGATAGCGCCGAAGGGACCTTGTCGGTTTTTGATGCAATTCGCTCGTTCTCTATCCGTTCGCTGGTTGCTACCAAGCTAAACGACAGCAATAAACATTTGCTTAATGAGATCGTGGATAGTCATAGTTCTAATTTCTTGAGTACGAAGTATTTGTTTTAGTTTACATGAGCATGTAAATTTTGTAAAATGAGATCGTTTTGATTTCAATACAAGAGGTTGTCATGCTCATTATGCCGTACTAATACGGCATAAAAAAATATTTAAAACTGATCTAGGTAGGTTCGAATCCCTCCCTCTCCGCAAAATATGATCCTGGTCGAGTGACCGGGATTTTTTATGAGCTTATTTTTTTAATAAAAATGTGAGCGGTATATGTAAACGTTTTGCCCAGGCAATTTCATCATGCGCTGTTCCTTCAAACTTTTTGGTGATCCAATGTTTGGCCGTGTAGCCTGCATTTTTCATGCTTGCATCGAGCTTGGGCTGCGTCTGCTGATAAAGTGCATCGAGTGTGGCGGTGCCGTAATCGAAATAGATTTTTCTTTTAGGACTTTTAGGTAATTTTTTCGAAACGTAGGCCCTTAGCGCTGCCGCATATTCATTATCAGGATTTTGTTGCACTCGAGCATCGGTCAAAAGCGGTGAGTGGATAGACAAGCAGGCTGCACCCCCAAATACTTCAGGATATTCGCAAACACCGTATAAAGAAATGAGGCCGCCCATGCTCGAGCCCATTAAAAAAGTGGAGGCTGCTTCTTTGCGTGTAGCATAATTTTTATCGATGAATGGTTTGAGTTCCTTCACCAAGAATTGTAGGTATTGATCTGCCAATAATTGTTCATTTTGCGCTCTGCTTCTCTCTGGCTCTTCTAAATATTGGAGGGCCTTCTGAGGAAAATATTCTGCCCTCCTCAAGCCATTGATATTCCATACAGCCACCACAATGCAGTCTTTTATTTTACCTTCTCTCAAGAGCTTGCCCATGGTTTCATCCACTTCCCATTCCTGTTTGTTCCAAGTGGTACTTGCATCAAACAACATCTGACCGTCGTGCATGTAAATGACAGCGTATTTTTTCTTACTCGTATAGCCTTCAGGCAACCAAACATCTACCGTTCTGCTTTCAACAAAATTGGAATTAAATTTCTCGTAACGAGTGATTGTTCCTGAAGATAATTGTGGTGTTTGCGCAAATAAATTACTCATTCCCACTAGGGTGCAAATGCAGAATAGGAGGGCTCTCATAGAATAGAATCGATTTTAATTTTCATTAATATTAAGCATTATTCGATAAAAAAACAGGATTTTTAATGAAATAATCTGACCTTTTTAAGACCTGGTACAGAGTAAAATTAGGACTAAATGCTTAGGTTTGTACCTGCTTCAAAATGTCCGCGGCACACTTTCATGACTAAACTCGAAGAAATCAGAAAACCCATTGAAAAAGAGCTCGATGCCTTCGAACTCAAGTTCAAGGCAGCCATGAAAAGTAGTACACCCTTACTCGATCGCATTACACATTACATCGTTAAGCGTAAGGGGAAGCAAATCAGACCCATGTTTGTGTTTCTGTCTGCCAAAGCTTGTGGCGGGATCACCGAAGCGAGCTACCGCGGGGCCTCGCTGGTAGAGTTATTGCACACGGCTACCCTAGTGCACGATGATGTGGTGGATGATGCTTACCAGCGTAGAGGTTTTTTTTCGATCAACGCCCTTTGGAAAAATAAAATTGCGGTACTGGTGGGTGATTACCTGCTGGCAAAAGGTTTATTGCTTTCTGTTAACAATGAAGATTTTCGTCTCTTAAAAATTGTCTCGGAAGCAGTGCAGCAAATGAGTGAGGGCGAATTATTGCAAATTGAGAAAGCCAGGCGCTTGGATATCGATGAAGCTGTTTATTTTGAAGTGATTCGTAAAAAAACTGCTTCGCTTATTGCTTCTTGTTGTGCTTGCGGTGCGGCTTCTACAGGCGCCGATGAATCTACTATTGAACGCATGCGTTTATTTGGTGAAAAGGTGGGGATTGCTTTTCAGATTAAAGACGATTTATTTGATTTTGGTGCCGATGACGTGGGCAAGCCACTTGGCATAGATATCAAGGAGAAAAAAATGACGCTCCCTTTGATTTATGCCTTGAGTAAAGCCACTTCGTCTGAAAAAAAACAAGTCATTGGAATCATAAAAAATCATAGTCAGGAGCAGGAAAAAGTAAACCAGGTAATTGAATTTGTAAAAAATAGTGGGGGAATTGAGTATGCCCAAGAGCAAATGGAGGTTTATCAGGAACAAGCTTTTGACCTGTTGAAAGATTTCGAAGATCAGGAAGCCAGTGCGCAATTGCAAGCCCTGGTAACTTATACCACCCAAAGAACTAAATAAAAAGATGAGCAACGAATTGTTATTTTTCACTTGTTTCCTGTTATTTATTACGCTCATGCTGGCCATCGATCTAGGCCTATTCAACAAAAAAGATCATGTGGTAAGCTTTAAAGAAGCGGCCGTAATGAGTGCAATTTGGGTTTCTTTTGCCCTGGGCTTTTATGTGTTATTGCTTACAGAAGGGGACTTTTTACACGGAATACAAAATCAGGCACAGCTGGAGCAGGTCACCCGGACTTATTTACACAATATTACCCTCACACCCGGAAATTTTGCCTCCAACCTATTATTATACAAGCAAAATTTAGCTTTAGAGTTCATCACAGGCTATGTGGTGGAATACGCCCTCTCTGTCGATAATATTTTTGTGATGGTGCTCATATTTAGTGCCTTTGGGGTGAATGAGAAATATTATCACCGAGTTTTATTTTGGGGGATTATTGGAGCCGTACTCATGCGTTTCCTATTCATTTTCCTAGGCGCTTCTCTCATCAGCGAGTTTAACTGGATCATTTATATTTTCGGGGCCTTCTTGGTGTATACCGGTTTCATGATGTTTAAGGGACGAAATGAAGAGGATGAAATTGATGCCGAAAATCACCGGGTGGTTCGTTTTGCATCCAAATATTTGCCCATCACTCCCGATTATGTGGGTAAGCAATTTTTTGTAAAACAGCATGGTAAAACACTGATCACCCCGCTATTCGTAGTTTTATTGGTGGTTGAGTTTACAGATCTGATCTTTGCGGTCGATTCCATTCCAGCCATTTTTGCGGTCACAAAAGATCCCTATATCGTATTTTTCTCCAATATCTTTGCCATTTTGGGTCTGCGGTCCATGTTTTTTCTGCTGGTCAACATCATCCATAAATTCCATTATTTAAAGACCGGTTTATCTCTTCTGCTGGTATTTATTGGTTTGAAGATGTTGGCGCATCATTACCTGGACGATTGGGGATTCACTACGCTGCACTCGCTGCTGATTATTTTGAGCATATTGACGCTGAGTGTAGTAGCTTCTTTAGCTTTTCCGAAAAAATAATAGTGCTATAGGTTTAAGGCATCATGCCGAGGATCTCTTCTACATATCGGCGTTCATTGGCCAGTCGTGGTACTTTATGCTGACCGCCCAATTTACCTCGAGTCTTCATCCATTTATAGAAAGTGCCTTCAGGCGCTTGATGAATTTGCGGCATTCGAAGCGCCATGTCTTTAAATCGCTTGGCATCATAATCCGAATTTAAATCTCTCAAACCCTGATCAAGAATTTCGGTGAACTGATGCAAATCTTTTGGGGCTTGCTCAAACTCAATAATCCATTCATGTGCACCAGCTTCATTTCCTTTAAAATAAACAGGGCAGGCGGTATAATCACGAATCACACTTTGGGTGGTTGCACAGGCTTTGGCAAGTGCTTTTTCTGCATTATCAATGATCAACTCTTCGCCAAAGGCATTGATGAAATGTTTGGTACGCCCGGTAATTTGAATTCGGTAAGGGCTTAGTGAGGTAAATTTGATGGTATCGCCAATCTGGTATCGCCATAAACCTGCATTGGTAGAGATGATGAGTGCGTAATTCTTACCCAACTCCACTTCATCCAAACTTAAAGTACTCGGATTTTCCTGCTCGATGTTTTCCATGGGAAGGAATTCGTAGTAAATTCCATAGTCGAGCATCAGCAGCATTTCCTCTGAATTGGGTAAATCCTGGATTCCGAAAAAGCCTTCGGATGCATTATAGGTTTCCAAATAATACATCTGCTCTGAGGGGATCAACTGTTTGAATTGCTCTCGGTAGGGCGTAAAGTTCACCGCTCCATGAAAATATAATTCCAAATTGGGCCAAACTTCAAGTAAGTTCGATTTGCCAGTCAGCTCCAAAATTCGTTTAGCCAGCACCACGTTCCAGGTGGGTACCCCCGAAATATTGGTTACGTTCACATCCACAGTGGCACGGGCAATCTTCTCCACCTTTTCCTCAAAGTTTTCCATCAGGGTGATCGATTGCTCCGGAGTGCGGTAAAACTCCGCCCAAAATGGTAAATTTTTGATCAATACCGCCGATAGATCTCCGTAGGAGGAATCTCCGCTTAATTGGTTCACCTGCGAACTACCACCCAGTACCAGGCATTTTCCAGTAAATATTTTTGTATCCGGGCGATTGTTACAGTAAATGGAAAGGAGATCTTTGCCGCCTTTATAATGGCACTCTTCGAGCGATTCTTCGCTTACCGGGATGAACTTACTGCGATCGTTGGTAGTGCCTGAAGATTTTGCAAACCATTTAATTTCTGAGGGCCAAAGGATATTTTGTTCTCCTGCCAGCATCCGCTCAATAAATGGCTTAAGGGTATCATAGGTTTGAATCGGGACTCTCTCTTTGAATGTTTGGCTATTTTGAATGTCTGCGTAAGCATATTTTTTCCCCCATTCGGTATGCTGGGCAGTATGTAGCAGGTTTCGAAAAACCTCTTCCTGAACTTCATGTGGATATTTGATGAAAAGCTCGATCTGGTGCATCCGCTTTTTCATGATCCAAGTAAAGAAAGAGTTAACCAGCGTCATCTTCTATAAAGCTTAAATCAGACTTTCTTCTTTCGCAATTCAAAATGTTGGCCAAGGTAATATTTGCGTGCCATCTCATTATTTGCAATTTCTGCCGGTGTTCCGGTCAGCATGATTTTACCTTCTGCCAGCAGGTAGGCCCTGTCTGTAATAGAAAGGGTTTCCTGTACATTGTGATCAGTAATGAGTATACCAATATTTCTGAGTTTTAGTTTGGCTACGATCGATTGAATTTCTTCTACTGCAATGGGATCTACACCGGCAAAAGGTTCATCAAGTAATATGAATTTCGGGTCTGCGGCCAAAGCCCGGGCAATTTCGGTACGCCTGCGTTCGCCACCGGAGAGCAGATCTCCGCGGTTTTTACGCACTTTATGTAAACTGAATTCATCAATCAGTTCTTCTAATTTCTGAGCTTGTTCTTCCTTGCTCATGTCCGTCATTTCGAGGATGGCCATGATGTTGTCTTCAACAGAGAGCTTTCGAAAAACGGAAGCTTCCTGTGCCAGGTAACCGATCCCCTTCTGCGCTCTACGATACATGGCATCTTCGGTGATGTCCTCCTCTCCCAAATATACATGCCCTTCGTTGGGTTTGATCAGACCTACAATCATGTAAAAAGAAGTGGTTTTCCCGGCGCCGTTTGGTCCCAGTAATCCCACAATTTCACCTTGCGACACATGAAACGACACATCATTTACCACCGTTCTCTGTCGGTATTTCTTAACAAGGTGTTCTGCCTTTAATATCATTTTTATAATCGCTGCTTCTTAAGCTAAAATACGGATGTCTCTAATTTTTAATTGGATGTTTCTACGTTCTTTCCAAATATTCTCTTCAATACTGTAACAGATATCAAAAGGTAATCCGCGATTTAAATCCTCACAGAATGACGCCAATCCAAAACCGATGCAATCAAAATAAGCAGAATCACCTTGCCTAATCTTCAGCTTCAGGTGTTTTTCGCCCACTATGCTTGCCGTCCCGTAAGTATAAACATTTTTACTTAAAAACACCGGCGACATATTCTCCGGGCCATGTGGTTCCAGCTGGTTTAATATCCGAAAGAACTTTCCGTCGATTTGTTCCAGACGAAGCGTGGCATCTATTTTGATTTCTTGTGTAAGCAATTCTTCTGTGATGCTTGCGGCCACTACTTCTTCAAAACGCTCCTGAAAAGCGGGTACATTTTCCGTCTTCATGGTCAAGCCGGCTGCATATTTATGCCCGCCAAATTGTTCTAAGAGCTCACTGCATGCAGATAATGCCTCGTACAGATCAAATCCCATCACCGATCGGGCCGAACCCGCCACTACGCCATTTGATTGGGTGAGAACCACCGTGGGGCGATAGTAAGTTTCCGTGAGTCTGGAGGCTACAATACCGATTACACCCTTGTGCCACTTTTCATGATAAACCACGGTTGATTTTCTTTTGATCAAACTGGCATTTCCGCCAATCATCGCAAGTGCCTGTTCCGTGATGTCGCTATCGTGTCCCCTGCGTTCTTCATTATTCAATTCTATCAGTTTGGCTTTTGCCAATGCTTCCTCTTTAGTTATACTGATTAATAACTGAACAGCATTTTTTGCGTCTGCGATTCTGCCCGCAGCATTGATTCGGGGTCCTAATTGAAACACCGCATCAGAAAGACTGTATTGCTCTTTTCTGCCCGAAATGTCCATGAGAGCGGCCATTCCAGGACATGGATTTTCATTGAGGCGTTTCAAGCCATACCAGGCTAAGGTTCTGTTTTCGCCGTTAACAGGTACTATATCGGCAGCAATACTCACCGCCACCAGATCTAAATAAGCTACTAAATTGTCAAATGGTAGGTCATTTTTCTGGCTGTAAGCCTGAATGAGTTTAAATCCGATACCACAGCCAGCCAGTTCCTTGAATGGATATTCACAGTCGGGTCGTTTGGGATCCAGAACTGCCACTGCTTCCGGAAGTTGTTCGCCCGGCAAGTGGTGATCACAAATGATGAAATCAATTCTCTTAGCTTGGGCGTATGCCACTTTATCAATCGATTTAATACCACAGTCTAAAGCGATGATGAGGGAAAATCCATTTGCCTCCGCAAAATCGATTCCTTTAAAAGAAATACCATAGCCTTCTGCATAGCGGTCGGGGATGTAAAAGTCGATCTTCGAATGAATGGCTTTGAAAAACTGATAAACCAGCGCAACAGCAGTGGTTCCATCCACATCGTAATCGCCATAAATGAGAATTTTCTCGCCTTTAGCAATCGCTTTTTCTATCCGGAGAATTGCTTGTTCCATGTCTTTCATCAGGAAAGGATCATGGAGGTGTGCTAATTCGGGTCTGAAAAATTCGCGAGCTGTTTCAAAACTGCTAATTCCCCTGTTGACCAGTAATCGGCAGAGAACCTCATCAAGTTGTAGATCTTGTTGAAGTTTGCTAACCAGGTCAGCTTGTTTTAGGGGGATTTCTACCCATCTTTTTTGCATATCTTTGTGCAGGTTCTGAGCCTTAAATATACTTAAATGGCCATGCCTGACCAAGTTTTAAGCTCCTAAAGATTTTGAAAATATTTCCCTTATACGAAGGCTCCTACTCGGTAGATATCAGCAAAAAGTTTATTCCTTTCGATCCTGCCATTCATCAGGCTAAAGATCGTCCGGCTTCTTTATTTGTACATGTACGCCCATTCCTCATCCAAACCAGCACAGACCTCATTCTGATCGATACCGGTTTGGGATATCACGATGCTTCCGGAGAACTTTTCTTGCATCAGCATATTCGAAAGGCCGGCTTCCAACCTGAGGAGGTTAGTTTGGTATTGATGTCGCACTTACACTTCGATCATTCGGGTGGGATGGTGAACTGCCGGGAT
>Ga0078894_10001130_pt1 | contig 19599 bp, 13 predicted proteins | sample LauGreSu1BDMLBSD_2_FD_67506 | JGI IMG/M metagenome (GOLD analysis project Ga0078894, IMG submission 67506) | Freshwater lake microbial communities from Lake Michigan, USA - Su13.BD.MLB.SD (version 4) (version 4) | ecosystem: Environmental > Aquatic > Freshwater > Lake | place: Lake Michigan... | reverse complement strand
GATTTAAGTGGTCCTGACCCTAATTCTTCGCCCGTACCCGCCAAATGATATTGCCGACGTCATCGCTGACTAAAAGCGATCCATCCTTTGCCATGGCAAGCATCGTTGGGCGCCCCTGCGCATTGCCATCCTTGTCCAAAAAGCCCGTTAGGATATTGATGGGCTTGCCAGAGGGTTCGCCCTTGGCAAAGGGAACGAAGATCACGTCATATCCCGACACAGGCTTGCGGTTCCATGAACCATGGCGCGCAACAAATGCCCCTTCGGTCAGGCGAGCACCCAGCTTTCCGTTATAGCCAAAAGCCAAGCCAAGCGGCGCTGTATGCGCACCAAGGGCGTAATCCGGGCGGCGTTCATATTCCCGCTTTGCTGGCTTTGGCGGCGACACACGGGCATCGGTAAATCCGCCCCAATAATGTTGCGGCCAACCATAATCGGCGCCAAATTCAACGAGCGCCAGATAATCCGGCACCATATCGGAACCCAGCATGTCGCGTTCGTTCACGACAGTCCACAAACGACCCTTTTTGTCCCAATCAAGACCGACGGGATTGCGCATGCCAATGGCGTAAGGAATTTTCTTGTCCTTCGCGATGTCATACTCCAGCACCATGGCACGGCCATTTTCGGTCTCCATGCCATGCTCGCCAATGTTGCTGTTTGACCCCACCGCGATGTAGATTTTCTTACCATCTGGCGACGCCGCAAGGTTGCGCGTCCAATGGTTGTTAGGAGCCATGGCGTTGAACTTTGTCAGTTCCTTACCCTTGGCGGTAATTTTCGTATCGCCCGTTTTATATGGAAAAACGACCAAACCATCGGTGTTGGCGACATAGAGCTTCTCACCAATCAGTACCATGCCGAACGGCGAATTCAGCCCTGTCAGAAATGGTGTTTTCAGTTCCGCCTTGCCATCACCATCGGCATCACGCAGCAAGGTGATGCGGTTAGCCGAAGGAACACCGGCACCCGCCTTGCCCATCAGCCATTTCATCACAAAGCCTTCAACGCCGCCAAGGTCACGCGGCGGCGAGTTTGTTTCGGCGACCAGAATATCACCATTGGGCAGCATATATAAATTGCGGGGATGATCGAGGCCTTCGGCAAAGCGTTCGACAATGAGGCCCGGCGCAGCAACGGGCGCCTCACCAGCTTGCCAGCGATCTACGTCGGCCACTTTGATGGTCGGAAAAATCTCCGGGCGGGGCGCGGTAATTTCGGGCGACGCACCGGTAACTGCATCAAGTGGAAGCTTAGCAACATCCGGCCGCGTAATGTACCAAATGCCAGCAAGCGCCAGAACAATGACGATCAAAACGATATTGCGCACATGCTTCCACATTTTACTCGCTCCCTTAACGACGCTTGCGATCCATGATCCAGATCACCACCGCAATAACGGTGCCGATGGCCATGCCGATAACTGTTCCCGCAGACGGTTGATCCATCGCAACGCCAACAACGGCGCCGATTAATAGCCCAAAGGCAATGAAGATGCCGCCAGCGAGGCGGGGCTGATTGTTTTCTGTTCCGGACATATTGCTCCTTTGCCACCAACAACGATACCCAAGCAAGCGCGATGTTTAGGGTAAGGACCTAACTATCATCCAATGACAACAACGAGGCGTTGCCGCCCGCGCTTGTCGTATCAGTGCTCGTCGTGCGTTCTGCGCAGAAACGATACAAATAATGCGGCCCGCCTGCCTTGGGACCCGTGCCGGATAAGCCTTCGCCCCCAAAGGGTTGGCTGCCAACGACCGCGCCAATCATCGAACGGTTGATATAGAGGTTGCCTACGCGCGCCAATTGTTCGACCAATAGGCTGCTGCCTGCAATACGGCTGTGTAGCCCCATCGTTAAGCCAAAACCCTTGGCGTTAACTTGGGCAATGGTTGCTTCTAACGTGCCCGCTTTCCAGGTTGCCACATGCACCAATGGACCAAAATATTCGCGGTTTAGATCGCTTATGTCGTCCAGCCGGATGACCGTCGGCGGCACGAACAGGCCATCGGCTGGAACAGGTATTTCGTGCATGATCCGGTCTTTCACACTGGCACGATATGCCATCAAGAAATCATAGGCCGTCTGATCAATCACTGGCCCAATATCCGTGGCTGTATCAGCAGGATCACCGACATTTAACGTATCCATCGCGCCGCGCAGCATGTCCAGCGTGTGCTCCGCAATATCTTCTTGCAACAACAAAAGCCGCAAGGCCGAACAGCGTTGGCCAGCGGATTGGAAACCCGACACGATAACATCGCGGACAACTTGTTCGGACAAGGCCGTTGAATCGACTATCATCGCGTTTAAGCCGCCCGTTTCGGCGATCAAAGGCACTAAGGGTCGGTCATCATCGGCGAGCAAATTGCGCGCAATGGCCTTCGCGGTAGGCACGGAGCCGGTAAACACCACGCCCGCTATGCGTGTGTCCGCGGTAAGCGCCGCGCCCACATCGCCTGCGCCCGTCACGATCTGCAACGCGCCCTTAGGCACGCCAGCCGCATGCGCCAGTGCCACTGCGAACCTGCCGATGGCGGGCGTCTGGGGCGCGGGCTTCGCCACGACCGTATTGCCAGCAACCAAGGCAGCAGCGACCTGCCCCAAGAAAATTGCCAATGGGAAATTCCACGGGGCAATCGCAATCCAAACGCCGCGGCCTTCATGGCGCAGGACATTGCGTTCACCTGTTGGCCCCGGCAGTTCCATCGGGACCAAGTCGGTGCGCGCCCGCGCGGCGTAATACCGACAAAAATCAATCGCCTCACGCACTTCAGAGAGCGCGTCGGGAATCGTTTTACGGGCCTCTTGCACCGCTATCGTCATTAACCGGCTGCGGTTTTCTTCTAACAGGTCTGCCAGACGATCCAGGCAATCGGCGCGCGCTTCGACGGATGTGCCTGACCATTTAGGATAGGCCGCAAGCGCAGCTGTCACAGCATCGGTCGGACCAACGCTTGCGTCATCGTTCACGTTCAATGGCACGGCGATCTCGGCAGCGGTTTCTTGCAATATCATCGCGTCATCCAGATCGATGCCGCTGCTGTTACGGCGCTCTGGCTGAAAAAGATCTGCAGGCGCGGCAATGGCGGGATGGCTAGTGCCACCAACGGCCATGATTTTGTCCACCGGATCGGCCAATAATTCGTCTTCGCTGATCGATTGGTCCGCCAATTGATGCACAAAGCTGCTGTTGGCGCCATTTTCCAACAAGCGGCGGACAAGATAGGCGAGCAAATCACGGTGCCCACCGACGGGCGCATAAGTGCGGCAATTATAGCCTTCCTCCCGCACGAGGCGGTCAAACAGCCCCTCCCCCATGCCGTGGAGCCGCTGGAATTCAAAATCGCGCTGCTTGCCGGTCCATTGGAGGATCGTCGCGACCGTCAAAGCATTGTGAGTCGCAAACGCCGGACGGATGTTGCGCGCGGCGAGCATATCTTTGGCGCAAGCAAGATAGGACACATCGGTCGCCGCTTTCCGCGTGAACAATGGAAAGTCGCTCAGGCCACGTTCCTGCGCATGTTTGATTTCGCTGTCCCAATAAGCGCCCTTCACCAAGCGCACTTGTACAATGCGCGACGTATCGCGGCCTAAGGCATCGGCCCAAGCAAGCACGGGACGGGCGCGCTTGGAATAGGCTTGCACCGCCATGCCAAGCCCATCCCAGCCGGATAAGGCGGGATCGCGGGCGACCTGTTCCATAATGTCGAGACTCATCTCCAGCCGCGCCGCCTCTTCAGCATCAACCGTCAGTTGGACCCCCAGCGCAGACGCAGAATGCGCCAGTTCACGTACCATCTCGGCAAGCTCCGGCACGCATTTTGCGCTTTGCGCGGTTTCATAACGTGGGTGGAGCGCGGATAATTTGACCGAAACGCTATGGCCGCGTTCGGGGTTGCGGCCCACAGCAGCGACCGCGGCGGCATAGGATTGAAAATAACGTTCGGCATCCGCCTTTGTTCGTGCCGCTTCCCCCAGCATGTCAAAGCTCGCGGTAAAGCCGCGATTGTCTTTCGACTCCATGCGTTTCATAGCTTCGTCAATGTCACGGCCCATGACGAACACTTGGCCCATCAGGCGCATCGCTGCGCCGACAGCCTGCCGGACAAAGGGTTCGCCTGCCCTTGCGATCAGGCGCTTCAACGTGCTCGTACTATCGCCCAGGACGGCCTTACCAAGCACTAAGCCCCAAGTGGCACTGTTGACCAGCATGCTGGACGATTGCCCCTTGTGATCGCTCCAATCGGCGTCTGTCAGCTTGTCCGCGATCAGAAGGTCTGCCGTCTGAGGATCTGGCACGCGCAGGAACGCCTCCGCCAGTGACAGCAACGCCGTGCCCTCTTCGGTGCCCAAGCGATATTGCTGAAGGAAAGAATTTACCCAGCCATCGGCCTGCACGTCCCGCAAATCATCGAGCAGGCTGCGCGCACGGCGCACGATATCGCCCCGCATTGCCCCATCGACCGTGGCAGCCACAACCAATGGTGCAAGCACTTCACTCTCTGACTTGCGATGAAAGGGTCGGATAGACAAGCGCGTAGAATCGAGTGATGCATTCATAGCGGCGCTTTGCAGGATAAAACCCAAGCAGACAAGTTTCAGTTGTAACGAAAAAGTCAGCCTTCATTAGAAAATGTGCCGATTTGATTAAGGCCGAAAGCGGAATCCCTAGTCTGTTCGATGCCCAACAAGGTGCGGAGGCTGTTCCAGACAAAAAGGCGATTTGCTTTGGCAAGAATTGACTTATGAGCATCGATTATTGATCCGAAGATGAACGCTTAGGAGTGGCATGTCAGCAAAGGTAAAACGTCTTACCCTAACCATTGCCTTGGCTGCGCTCGCGGTCGGTGGTGTCCGCACGATTTATCCGAGCAGCAGCCAAATCATCACCGCTCGTCCGCTTGCCCTTAATACCGATAACCCCGCCCAAAAGCAGGTGGGTATGTTGGAATTTGTCGCGGCTTGGGAATTGCGCAGCCGCAACGAAAATTTCGGCGGTGTTTCGGCGCTTATTGCCTTAGCGGACAATCGCTTCGTGGCGATCAGCGATGCCGGGACGGTAATCCACTTCAGGGTGACTGACGATGGACGGATTGACCGCGCCACCATCGCGCCGCTGCCCAATTTGCATGGCCCGAATGTCAGTTACAAAGACCGCGACAGTGAGGGGCTGGCTTATGACCCCGATAGCGGCCAATATTGGGTGAGTTTTGAAGGCAAGCATGCGATCCGGCGCTATTCAAAATCCTTCGCCCAGCAAACAGGATTGGTTCGGCCCAGCGTCATGCAGGATTTGCCCCGGAACAAGGGGGCGGAGACAATATTTCGCCTGCAAGATGGTCGATTTATCATCATCGCCGAGAGCCTAGAAGACGATATCCACAGCGCATGGATATTTTCGGGCGACCCGATTGAAAGCACCACAACCAAAACGCCCTTCCAATTCCGTCCGCCCCCCGGCTACCGTGTGACCGATGCGGTAGCACTGCCCGATGGCCGTATTGCCATTCTCAATCGCGCCGTCCGGTTTCCGTCGGGATTCACTGCCAAGGTGTCACTCCTGAGTCCCGAAAGCATAAAAGGCATACGTCACGAGAGCGTGATTTCGGCGGAGGTCATTGCGGCGCTTTCGTCCCCATTGCGCGTCGACAATATGGAGGGGATTGCCGTCACCAACCAAGGGAACAAACTGTTCCTTTGGCTTATATCGGACAATAATTTCACCGTTCTCCAGCAGACGATATTGATGAAATTCCGTCTGCCAGATCAACCGGACAGCAAAAAGCCGGAGGCATCGAATGCCCCCGGCTTATGATTCGCTTTCGCAATTGGCCGCGTCAGCAGCCTAAAGCATTACGCCGCAGCTTTTTGCTTCTTGGCGATTTCTTTTTTCACTTTGCGCGCATTGGTCGAAAGCTTCTCGTCCGAAGTCTTCAACAACCAATTGTCGAGACCGCCAACATGCTCAACCGAGCGCAGACCGTGGGTCGAAACGCGGAACTTGTAGCCTTGCTCAAGTGCGTCCGACAACAACGTAACATTCTGCAGATTTGGCAGGAATGTGCGCTTTGTCTTGTTGTTAGCGTGGCTCACATTGTTGCCGACCAGACGGCCTTTACCGGTGAGTTCGCAGATGCGCGCCATGATATATGTCCTGTATAAAATATGTGTATGCGGAATCACTGACCCGCGAAAGTCGCTGCCCCTAACCCTCCACGCCGAAAAGGTCAAGCCGATGTGTGGCCAAAAGCGGGAATCTGCGCTAGCAAAATATCATGTCCCTGACCAAAGCCCGCGAAATGATGAATGAAGCGCTCCATCTCGCGCGGATGGCTGCTGTGCAAGGCGAAGTGCCCGTTGGCGCAATCGTCGTCAAGGATGGCGTCATTATCGGGCGCGGCGCCAACCGCCCGATGGAAAAGCATGACCCCACCGCCCATGCCGAAATCATCGCCATTCGGGAGGCGGCGGCGTATCTTGGCAATGACCGCCTCACCGGATGCGACCTTTGGGTGACGCTAGAACCCTGTGCCATGTGTGCGGGCGCGATTGCCCATGCCCGCATTGCGCGGCTTTATTATGGTGCGGATGATGCCAAAGGCGGCGCTGTGGCGCATGGCCCCCGTTTGTTTGAACAATCGACCCTGCACCATAAGCCAGAGATATATGCCGGCATCGCCGCAGACGAATCTGCCGCCTTGCTCAAAAATTTCTTTGCCGAGCGCCGTTAACGCAAATTTTCGTCAATAAACACCAGCGTTCGGGCCCAAGACAATTCCGCCGCTGCTGTGCGTATCGGATCGCTTATTCCCTCAATTGCCATACATTAATGGACGAAGCGAGCGACGACGTCGCGGTAGGATCGGCTGACCTTCACCTGAGCGCCCGATTCCAGTACCAAAAAGCATTCGCCATTGGTGTGGGGTTTCACTTGGCGGACCTGATCCAAATTGACGATCGTTGAACGGTGCACACGTTGGAAGGTGCGCGGATCAAGACGTTTTTCCAAATCCTTCATCGTCTCGCGCAAGATGAGCGAGTTGTCGGCGGTGTAAATGCACATATAGTCGCCCGCCGCATCAATGCGTTCAATACTCGCGACATCAACGCGGAAAATTTGGCCGCGGTCCTTGACGTTGATCAGCTTTTCAAAGCGGGTGGATGCCAAATCATCCTCCACGGAACCCAAATTGTCCGCCGCATCTGGCGCGACTTCGTTGATGACAGTACGCAGGCGATCAAGCTCTTCCGATGTCCGCTTTTCGGACAGGCGGCTGCGCACGCGGTCCATGGTATCGGCAAGCCGCTCTGGCTCCACAGGCTTCATCAGATAATCGATGGCCTGCGCCTCAAACGCCTTAATGGCATGTTCGGAATAAGCGGTCACAAAAACGAACAAAGGCGGGTCGATGTCCATCACGCCTTGCACAACCGAAAAGCCATCAAATCCTGGCATTTGAATATCGAGGAAGACCAAGTCCGGCTTTAACGTCTTGATCTTGCGAATGGCCTCCCGCCCATTGTGGCAAGTGGCCACAATTTCGATATCATCAAAAGGTTGAAGGCGTAGTTCGAGACCTTGGATCGCCAGCTTTTCATCGTCGACCAATATTGTACGAATACTCATGCGGATATTTTTCCTTGCTGTTGCGCCCCCGCGTGATTGTCTTCCCCTGCGATAATCCGGCTTTGATAAGGTAGTTCCAACAACACCTCAAATCCTCCGTCAGCTTTTACATAATGTTCAAAGCGTTGGTCCTCGCCATAAGCTTGCGACAGACGCTCCCGCGTATTCGCCATGCCAACACCTGTGGATAAGCTTTGGTCTTGCTGCCCTGGCTGCAAGCCTGGGCCAGTGTCCGAAACGGTGATCCGCACCCTTTGACCGACGAGTTGCGCGGTCACCGAAATATCAGCCCCCTCTTCCTTAGGCGTTACAGCGTATTTGATCGCATTTTCCACCAGAGGCTGAAGCAACAAAGATGGAACCAACGCGTTTTCGACCGAAGATTCGATAGTAAAATTTGTTCGCAACCGTTCTTCAAACCGCATTTTTTCAATATCGAGATACAATTTTAATGTCTCAATTTCCTGTGTCAGCGGCACTTTCGCAGCCGCTTCGTTGATCAGCGTAAAGCGCAGGAAAGACGATAACCGTGAAAGCATGGCATTGGCTTGTTCCGTCTGTTTCAACAGAACTAAGGTCGAAATGCTATTCAATGTATTGAAAAGGAAATGGGGGTTAAGCTGATAACGCAGCATTGTAAGTTGCGCGCTGGTCGCTTGTGCCTCCAGCCGCATCATCTGATCCGCTTGCTCTTCCGCGCGCACAAAATAATTGATCGCGTAATATAATGCGGACCATGCCGCGAGCAGCACCGAGTTGATGTAAATCGCCGCCAGCCACAATTGCGCAAAGGGCGTTTCATCGACGCCATCACGAATGGTTTGCAGCACCCACACGTCCAAATAAGCATAGCCAAGCGTCGCGAGCGAAACAGACACGAAGGTCAGGCTCCATGTGATAACCGGCCGCTGATCAATCAAGAACCGGTATATCACCGACAAAAGCAGCGTGATCGAATAGCCCGTCACCGCGGAAATCAGAATTGGCACCAAGAAGCTGACAGGCTGCCCCTGCGCGATGCCGGATGCGGCGCGCAATATGACCGCGCCTGCCCAACCGGCCGAGTGCAAGTTCCAAAAAGCGCGGTTCTTGTCCGCAAAGAAAGGTTTATCTGTAAGCTCTAATACCGCCATATTTTTGGTCTAGCCGCATTTCGCGCGCGCATGAAGCCCTTGTTTCGTGTGCCAACAATGTTAAGCATCATAGGGGAGAGGATAGGCCAATGGATAACCAAGAAGATCGCGCAAATTTTCACGATATGGCGCAGAGCACGCAAGAGGATTGGCAGATCATCATGCGGCACAATATCCCGTTTTCGCAAGATGGCGGACGCCGAATTTTGGACCATCTGAAATTGCTCGACGGGGATTTTGGTGGCTTTGCCGTAGACCGGCTGACGCATTCCCTGCAAACGGCAACGCGTGCACATCGCGATGGCCGGGACGAGGAATATGTGGTCATGGCCTTGCTGCACGATATTGGTGATACGCTGGGCGCCGCCAACCATCCCGACATTGCTGCGGCCATATTGAAACCATTTGTGTCGGAAAAAATTCTTTGGATTGTGCAGAATCACGGCATTTTTCAGGGGCATAATTTCTTCCACCATCTGGGCCTTGACCGCGACATGCGCGAGCAGTTTCGCGGGCATGAGTGGTTTGCCGATACCGAAGAGTTTATAGACAAATATGACTGCCCATCCTTTGATCCGAATTATGACACGCTCCCGCTCTCATTTTTCGAACCGATGGTGATGAAGCTTTTCCGCAGCCCGCTGAACAGCATCTACAAAAGGGCAATAGAGACAGTCGCCTAAACCTTCCTAAGAGCCGGAGCCCTTATAATGCGGGGCGTTCATGCTTATGTTCACAGGATATGGGTCGGTGCATACGGACCCAGCCAAAATGCCGCATGCCTCCCTCAAAGGAAAATATCATGGCGAAGAGCCAAATGAAGTCGAGCCGCGAAGTCCGCAAACCAAAGGCCGAAAAGCCCAAAAAGCAAAATGCATCAAATCCTTCGACCAAGGGCAATCCGGCAGGCCTGGCGACAAAAAGCTGAGGCTTTAACGCTTAGCTGCTGACCGCTATATGCGTTAAGCGGAGTGGCACCCAAAAACGCCCCCCCGACCGTCACACCTCGACCGTCACACCTCGATCGTCACCCAGAACTTGTTTCAGGGTCCATTTCTCGTCTCTACCCTTAGGTCTATGTGGCACGATGGATGCTGAAACGAGTTCAGCATGACGTTGGGGGGGCGCGCGTCGTCTTTTCCCCGTCGCCCCAGCGCTTTAACGCCCCAGCAATACCCGTGCCTGCCCCGCGACTTGGGCCAACATGGCGGGGGTCGGCGCACCCGTCATGCGGGCACGGTCCACCATCGCCTTGAATGCCCGCACACGCACCGCGTTGGCCGCCAGCCAGTCTTGCGTATCTTCAAGCGGTTTCTTCGCAGCCCGTCCCCGTAAAAAGTCGAGGCGCATGGTTTGAAAGTCGCGTGCCAATCCAGCAACCAACAGCCGCTCCCACGGATCCTGGGGGTCAACCTGCATGGCGGTTCCCTGTGCCCAGCTTAGACCCAGCGCCTCACCCAAAGTGGTAAAGGCGCGCGTCAATGCAGTGATATCGCCCTTTTGCGTGGATGAAAGTGCCGCCAGGCCGATAGCGCCATCCAATTGTGCCAATTGCACCAGACGGTCCGCAATTTTCCGTGGTGCGCCATTTTCGGTCAAGCGCGCGCCAAAGCGTTCGGTCTGTAGCCGGACGTCATGGGGCACAAGCCCGTCCAATGCCTCTGTTAGCTTTTGCACAACGGGCGCATACACCGCCGTGGTGGCGGCGACATCGCGACCTTCAAGGGCATTGCGAATTATATCGGCCATTTGCGCGCGCACTTCTAGGGCTGCTTGATTGAATAGCATTAGCCGCGTCGATTCCGACATCGCTGTTGTATCCATGGCATGCCACAAGGACGGTAGATCATAAATGCTCTCGGCTATGGCAAAGGCTGCGGCAACATCGCCAAGACTGCAGCCTTCTTCCTCCGCCAATTCAAATGGGTGCAACATGCCAAGCCGGTTGATCATGCGGTTGGCCAATTTCGTGGCGATAATTTCCTTGCGCAGCCGGTGTCCCAAAATCGCCGACTTATGCGATTTGAGCATCGCGTCCGGGAATGCCGCCAAAAGCTCACCGTCCATCGACCGGTCCTGCGCCAAAGGCGCTTCCTCAACCCCATCCTGCGCTGCCAGCTTCGCTGTGGAGAGCAATATCGCCAATTCAGGCCGCGTGAGTCCGCGCCCTTCGCTGGCACGCCGGAACAATTCCTCATTGGGTGCCAGCCCTTCGACCACACGGTCCAATCGGCCAGCGCCTTCAAAAATCTCGATAAGCCTAACGTAGGCAGGCAAATCACCCGCGCCGCCGGTTTCCGCGATAGACAAGGCCAGCGTCTGCAGACGGTTATCCTCCAACACCAAATGCGCCACGGCGTCGGTCATCTCCGCCAGCAAGACATTACGGGCGGGTTCCTTCAACTTGCCTGCGCGCATTTGGGCATTTAAGGCGATTTTGATGTTCACTTCATTGTCGGAACAATCGACGCCCGCGCTATTATCGATAAAGTCGGTGTTGATGCGGCCACCGCGCAAGGCAAAACCAATGCGTCCCGCCTGCGTCACGCCAAGGTTCGCGCCTTCGCCAATGACTTGCGCCTGCACGTCTGCGCCGTTTACACGAATGAAGTCATTGCCGGGGTCGCCGACGTCCAAATGGCTTTCGCTCCGGTCCTTGATATAGGTCCCTATGCCGCCGAACCACATCAACTGGACTGGCGCTTTTAATATCGCGGTCATCAATGCAGATGGTTCTATTTCCTTCGCATCTATGCCAAGCAAACTTCTGATTTCAGATGTTGTTTGGATGATTTTATCCGTGCGGGCGAACACACCGCCGCCCTTTGAAATCAGCTTGGCATCATAATCGAGCCAGCTGGAACGCGGCAGATTGAACAAGCGTTGACGTTCTTTCCAACTGGTCGCCGGGTTGGGATTGGGATCGAGGAAGATGTGACGATGGTCAAACGCAGCGACAATTTTCAGCGTCTTTGAAAGCAGCATGCCATTGCCGAACACGTCACCAGACATGTCACCAACGCCTGCAACCGTGACCGGATCTTTTTGGACATCAATGCCCATTTCGGCAAAATGGCGCTGCACTGATAACCAGCCACCCTTTGCGGTAATGCCCATCGCCTTATGGTCATAACCAACCGAACCACCGCTCGCAAACGCATCGCCAAGCCAGAAATTATGTTCCAGCGCGATGGCGTTCGCGGTATCCGAGAATGTCGCCGTGCCCTTGTCAGCCGCGACAACGAAATAGGGATCGTCACCGTCGTGAATGACCACATTGTCAGGATGCACGATCCGGTCGTTGACGATGTTATCGGTGATCGACAGCAACGTCCGGATAAAGATTTTATAAGCCTCTGTGCCCTCAGCAAACCATGCATCCCTATCAATCCGCATGTCCGGTAGGCGCTTGGGGTAGAAGCCGCCTTTGGCACCGGTCGGTACGATTACCGCGTTTTTAACGCGCTGCGCCTTCATCAGGCCCAAAACCTCGGTACGGAAGTCATCGCGCCTGTCGGACCAGCGCAAGCCGCCACGCGCGACGGGGCCAGCGCGTAAGTGGATGCCCTCCACCCGGGGCGAATACACGAACACCTCCCGCCAAGGTAAAGGCGCAGGCAGGCCAGGCACCTTCGCGCAATCCAATTTGAAGGCCAGTGCCTCTGCCGCCGCTGTGGAAAACGCATTTGTACGCAATGTTGCAAGCACCACCGCCAAAAACCGACGCAGGATGCGGTCTTCGTCAATCGCCGAAACCGCCGCCAAGTCAAAGGTGATCGCCTTCTCAAATTTGGCGGCTTCCTTGTCCCGATTTCCTTTGTTTGCAGGATTATGCAAGGCATCGAACAAGGAAATTATGGACCGCGTCACATTGGCGTTTTTGGCCAAGGCTGACACCACTGTTGGCATACCATAAGTCACGCCCGTTTGGCGCAAATAGCGATACCATGCGCGCAGCCAGATGACAGATTGCGGTGTAAGCCCGCCAATGGTGACGAGTTGGTTGAATACGTCATTTTCAAATGAGCCATCCAACACTTGGCTCAACGCTGCTTCAACGACTTGCCGCTTTTCTAATAAGTTTGAAATATTACCGCCACGCAGGGCCAGATGGAAGTCATGGATATAATGACCATCCGTCAATGCGGTCGGCGATTCCTCCAGAACATCAAAACCGAAATTCTCCAGTGCGGGCACGACATCGCTCAACGGCAAAGCCCCGCCATAACTGTAGATTTTCAACCGAAGCTTACCATCTTCCTCGAACAATCGCGTGATCTTGCTGTGGTCACGCTCCATGGCGAGCAAACCAATCATGTCCCGCGCAGCTTCGTCGGTCGAATAACTACTGCGGTAATTGGCCGGGAAGCCAGCACCGTAGCGCACAAGCATGGCGGCCGCACGTTTTTCATCGGTCAGCTGGGCTAATGCAGCCTCAACCGCGGGCTCCCATCCACGGACCATCAGCTCAAGCTTTGCATCCAAGCTGGCTTCGTCAACTGTCTGTCCACGGTCCGGCAAATCGAGCGTATAGCGCAGCAAAGCGACGCCGCCGTCTTCCAAACCGATAGTCCAGCCTAATAAGGACCCACCGGTGGCATCCATAAGCATCGTCTGTATCTGCTTACGGATACCCGTCGATACATCATCGCGTGGCAACCACACAAAAATATACAAATGACGTCCCAGTGGCGACCGAAGCGCAATCAGCTTAGGGCGCGGTCGGTCGGTCAGCGACATGGCGGTCAGCGTGACGCGTTCCAGATCATCGAGCTTGAGCGCAACCAAAAGGTCGTGGGGTAGCGCCGTGAGCGCGTGGGCCATCGCCTTGCCCGCATGGCCCGAAGGGTCAAAGCCATAACGCGTCATCAACGACGCTAGATGCGTTCTAAGCACGGGTATGGCTTCCGGAGCAGTTGCAAGCGCCGCACTGGTCCAAAGTCCGGCCGTGACGGCCAAACCCGTTACCCGATCGCCGGTTTGTACCGGAATAACAATCAGGTCCAATTGCACATTGCGGTGGACATTAGAAACACGGTTGGATTTCAGCACCAACGGCGCAACACCCCCTGCTTCAAACCAGTTGATAGCAAGGCTGACGCTATCTTCGGAAAGCACAAGTGCGTCGCTGACACGCGACAAGCCAAGGCGGTTGGAACGGGTGCCATCACTGCTGATCCGCTCATGCGCCAAAATCGTCATATTATTATCATGGAACCAGCGGATAAGCGCGGTGCCTTCGCTATCGGGCAGGCTGTCGGCGTCTACGGACAAAGCAGCAAGCATGTCTTGCCAATCGGTCACTGCACCACGAACATCAGCGAGAACAGCCGCCAAATGCGCCTCAAGCTGACGGCGTTCTTTGGCATCGACGCGGGCTGTTTCCAGATAAATGAAGGATTCGCGGGTCTGCCCGTCAATCCGTTTCCGGCTGATGGATGACAGCATATTGGTGGCATCACGTGTAACGCTCAACACCGGGTGAATGATGCGGTTCACCGATATGCCATAAGCGGCGACGGCTGCAGAGACTGAATCCACCAAAAAAGGCATGTCGTCATTATTTAACGATATCCGCATCATCAAGCGGCCATGCGCATCGGTAAAGCTATCCAGTGCAATGGCCGCACTGCCCGTCTTGCGATGCAGGCCGGTTTCGATGGTGAAGCGCGCAGCATCCTCCGCCGCTTTGCTATCAAAACCTTCATTTTCGCCCGGCAAAGCTGTCTCGGCAAAGGCTGAAACCATATCCTGCAAAAGAGTTTTGTCGATTTTTTCGCGATTTTTAACAATTTTGGCGGCCGCCATGAAATGATCTCCCGAGCCCGCAAGCATTTGATTATCTGCCATCTTCAACGACAAAGTGCGTTGTAATTTTATTACAAGACTTATGGCGCGCTTCTCACGTTTAAACAAGTCACGTCTGTAACTTGTTGCGACGACCATTGCTCCTGTGTAGCGTCGCGCGAAACAAAGCATAATCGGAGGGTTGCGTGGATAAACGGCTTACATTGTGGATACTGGCAGGAATGATCTTGGGCGTGGCAGTTGGCTACGCAGTCCATGTTAATTTCGCGCAGGACAGCACGCAGTTTGAGTATCTAACAAAGACGTTCAAACTCCTTTCTGATATATTTCTGAACCTAATCAAATTGTTGGTTGCGCCCCTTATTCTGTCAACCATCGTCGTTGGCATTGCGCATATGGGCGATAGCTCTGCGCTCGGTCGCATCGGTTTCCGCGCCATTACATGGTTTATTTTCGCTAGCTTCATCTCGATCGGCCTTGGCTTGTTGATGGTGAACTTTTTTCAACCAGGAATCGGTGCGCCAGTTGACATGGTCGCCAATGCGGCATCAACGATTGGCGAGGTCAAGAAGCTAGACTTTTGGGAATTCATTCTTTCGATTTTCCCCAAAAACGCTTTTGAAGCGATGGCGACTAACAACATCTTGCAGATTTTGGTGTTCTCTTTGTTCGCAGGCATCGCGCTTTCGGCCTTAGGTGAAAAGGGTGCGCCTTTGGTGCGGGGTGCAGAGTCTCTTGCCGAAATGATGCTGCAGATCACGCATTATGTCATGCGTTATGCGCCCGTTGCCGTTTTCGGTGCCTTGGCGGCCGTAGTTTCAAAAAGCGGTCTGGCAATTCTTGCTACCTATTTGGAACTGGTGACGGAGTTTTATCTGTCGCTGGCCTTGTTGTGGACAATCCTCTTGTCCATCGGCGCAATCTTTCTGGGCCGACGCATTTGGACGCTCATCCGTTACATCCGCGAACCTATGTTGATCGCATTTTCAACCGCATCCAGCGAAGCGGCCCTACCAAAATTGTTTGAACAGCTAGATCGTTTTGGTGTCCCGCGCCGGATTTCCGGCTTCATGCTGCCCTTGGGTTACAGCTTCAACCTGGATGGTTCGATGATGTATATGAGCTTCGCGACCATCTTTATCGCGCAAGCTTATGGCATTGACCTATCCATCGGTACGCAGATCCTTATCCTGCTTACGCTTATGATTTCCTCCAAGGGTGTGGCCGCCGTGCCGCGCGCTTCGTTGGTAGTCATCACGGGTACATTGGCAATGTTCGACCTGCCGGTGGAAGGCGTCGCGCTGATCCTGGCGATTGACCAATTCCTCGACATGGGCCGCACTGCGACCAACGTCGTTGGCAACGCAGTTGCAACCTCTGTCATCACCAAATGGGAGGGGATGCTTGAGGTAGAACAGCCGGAATATACCGAAACACCCCATGCCCCTGCGCATACAGCAGCAGGTGGAAAGGCCGGCCTCAATCTCGCTGAGAAAAAGGTAACCAAAAAGCCTTCGGCTAAAGTTTAGGTAAGGTTTTTGTATCCAACCAAGGTGCCTTTGGCACCTTGGTTGTCCAGTGTGAATTCCATATTCTTATGCTCTTTGCGCCAGCGCCGCGCCACGACACGCTCGCCGGGTCGCGCGGCGTCATCCATCAGCACCTTACCGCCTGGACGGATAAGCGGGAACAGGCTTGCGGCCGCACCGCGCACATGCGGGTGGATAGCCCATGGCGGTCCATCGACGATGAGCAAATCAATCTCGTTGGGAACATCAGACAGTTGATACCAATGCCCCGGCCAGCCAGATGGCGGCGCGCCTAATGGGGCGTGCCGGATGTCTGCGTCCATATCATTGTCATGGACCCAGCCTTGTGTCGTTTCCACGAAGGCCGCATGTTGGTCAAAGCTGACAATTTTCCCGCCACCAAAAAGCTGCAATGCGCGGGCAGCGACAAAGGTGGAAGCCCCGCAGCCAAGTTCAACAACTTGCGCTGGACGCATGTCTTCGATTGCAGAAACTATATGCCACAAAAAATGGGTGTCGGCTTTCCAACTGCCCAGATTAGGTAGCGCATCCAGCGGCAAGCCGAGATAGGCAAGCAGATCAGTCTTGTCTTTTTTGCGCCCGCCATCAAGGCTACGCAGCAACCACGGCCATTGAACAGCGCCATAGGCCATCACCATGACGCGATCGCCCAACGACAGTTTAAGGTCCAAATCATGGAGAGGCATATACGCCGTCGTTTCGCGTGTTGTCATCTCGCCCCAAGACCCGTGAAGCGAACAACAGTCAATCAAAGACTGACCGGCTTATCTGATTATCTCCACTCATGGCACGACATGCCGTTTACAATGCCCGCCGAACGCGCATTTCAAGGCTTTGACAATGTCTAAATTTATCTCATAACCCGACAGAGGAAGAGGAGACATTCATGGAAGAAGGCCAAAGGGCGCAGGTTGCCAAACCGACCGTTACCAATCCCAAATTGCTGCTGTGGATATTGATGGTTGTCTATGTATTGAACTTCCTCGACCGACAAATTGTTAACATTCTTGCTGAACCAATCAGCAGGGATCTCAACCTTTCCGATACCCAAATTGGCTTACTTACGGGCCTTGCCTTTGCGCTTTTCTATACATTGTTGGGCATCCCCATCGCGCGTTATGCAGATAACAGCAGCACCAACCGCGTTGGCCTGATATCGATATCCTTAGCGGTCTGGTCCGCCATGACGGCCTTATGCGGGTTAGCGCAGAATTTCGCACAACTCGCGCTCGCCCGTGTGGGCGTTGGCGTGGGTGAAGCTGGCTGCACGCCTGCCGCCCACTCGCTCATTACCGACAGCGTTCCGCCGGAAAAAAGATCATCGGCCATTGCTTTTTACGGCCTTGGCATTCCAATTGGCAGCTTGTTAGGCCTCGTCATCGGCGGCGCATTGAACGATATCTATGGCTGGCGCGTGGCTTTTATGGCCGTTGCTATTCCCGGTTTGATATTGGCGGCTTTTCTGCCCTTCATATTGCGCGAGCCACGCAAGGCTGAGGCTGCCGCGCGCGCATTATCAGGCGAAAAGGCACGCGATGCTTTGTCCACCAAAGACGCGCTCAAAGAAGTATACAGCTCGCGCGCCTTTGTGCTGTTGGCCATTGCGGCCTCATTCACGGCGTTTCTTTCCTACGGCAAAAGCGTTTGGGCGGTCATTTTATTCATCCGCTCACATGGCCTTAGCCCCGGCGAAACCGGCCTTTTGCTTGGCATTGTTTTGGGTGTCGCAGGCATGGTCGGCACATGGCTCGGTGGCATGATGGCCGACAAGTTCGGCAAAATCGACAAACGACATTTGCTGACCACGCCTGCCTTGGGTATGGTCATTGCAACGCCCATTTTATTCTTGGGCTATTTCGCCACCGACTGGCGCGTGGCGATTATCTTGTTATTTGTGCCATCGGCATTGAACGCGGCTTATTACGGCCCGACCTACGCCACTGTGCAAGGCTTGGTAAAGCCAGAGGCCCGCGCTGTTGCCGCCGCGTTCATGCTGTTCGGTCAAAACCTGATCGGCCTTGGCCTTGGTCCCTTGTTGTTCGGCATGATGTCAGACGCGTTCAAGCCGCTTGCAGGCGATGAAAGCGTCCGATGGGTGCTCTATGGCGCCGCGTGGCTTGGCCTCATCCCCGCTTACTTCTTCTGGCGCGCTAGCTTGCGGCTTAAGGAAGAGCTGAAAACAGGTTAATCGGCAAAGGGATCGCGCACCAAGATCGTATCCTCGCGCTGCGGCGACGTGGATACCAAGGCAACGGGCGTTTCGATTAATTCCTGCACACGCGTGATATATTTGATCGCTTGTGCCGGAAGGTCGGCCCAGCTGCGTGCGCCTGCGGTTGTTTCCTGCCAACCTGGCATTTCTTCGTAAATGGGCTCCACGGCCGCTTGCTCTGCCGCATGCGCGGGCAGATAATCATAGACCTTGCCGTTCAAACGATACCCAGTGCAGATCTTGATCGTATCAAACCCGTCGAGCACATCGAGCTTGGTCAGCGCTATGCCGGTCACCCCCGACACGGCGCAGCTTTGGCGCACAATCACGGCGTCAAACCATCCACAGCGGCGCTTGCGTCCCGTAACGGTGCCAAATTCATGGCCGCGTTCACCCAGTCTTTGGCCGGTTTCATCCTCAAGCTCGGTCGGGAAAGGCCCTGACCCAACCCGCGTAGTGTAAGCCTTTACGATACCCAGAACAAAGCCTGCTGCACTTGGTCCAAGCCCCGAACCGGCCGCTGCTGTGCCTGAAACTGTGTTGGACGAGGTTACGAACGGATAAGTGCCATGATCAACGTCGAGCAATACGCCCTGTGCGCCTTCAAACAATATCCGTGCCCCTGCCTTACGGACATTGTTCAAACGCTTCCACACCGGTTGCGCATATTCGAGGACGAAGGGTGCGATTTCTTTCAGATCCGCAATCAAGCGTGCGCGATCAACGGGCGGTTCGCCAAATCCAGCGCGCAAGGCATCATGGTGCGCGCAGAGGCGGTCAAGCTGGGCATCCAATGAATCAAGATGTGCAAGGTCACACACGCGGATTGCACGGCGGCCCACCTTGTCTTCGTAGGCAGGGCCAATGCCGCGGCCTGTGGTCCCGATTTTGCCTGAACCCGCCGCAGCTTCCCGCAAACCATCCAAGTCTCGGTGAATCGGCAAGATCAACGCGCAGTTATCTGCCAACGCAAAATTTTCAGTCGTAATACTAACGCCCTGCCCGCGCAGCTTCGCCATTTCATCGCGCAACGCCCATGGATCGAGAACCACACCATTGCCGATAATCGACAATGTGCCAGTGACAATACCCGACGGCAGTAACGATAATTTATAGACATTGTCGCCTACCACCAAAGTGTGGCCCGCATTATGCCCGCCTTGAAAGCGGACGACGGCGTCGGCGCGTTCCGCCAGCCAGTCGACAATCTTGCCTTTACCTTCGTCGCCCCATTGTGCGCCAATTACGGTTACATTCGCCATCAGA
>Ga0078894_10001126_pt1 | contig 19619 bp, 17 predicted proteins | sample LauGreSu1BDMLBSD_2_FD_67506 | JGI IMG/M metagenome (GOLD analysis project Ga0078894, IMG submission 67506) | Freshwater lake microbial communities from Lake Michigan, USA - Su13.BD.MLB.SD (version 4) (version 4) | ecosystem: Environmental > Aquatic > Freshwater > Lake | place: Lake Michigan... | reverse complement strand
CAGCCTTCCCACGCTTCCTTCAGGGTATCCGAGTAACGAAAGGGTGATTTTCCTTTCTTCCGGATTGAGTAATTTAATGAGCTCCCTAACCGCTTCTGTTGTTAATTCTTCAAGGAATGAGGTTCGGTCATCGGCTGGAAGTTCATTTAACAGAGCTGCTGTTTTGAGTGGCTGTAGTTGCTGAATAACTTTTTTCTGGATGCCTAGTTCCAGTATCTTAAAGGTGCTGGATGCCCTGTGAACTGACAGGTTAGATATGATTTCTGTGGCGTAATCTTCGTTGTCTTCTATCAACAATGCCACATCACTGATATTGAGGTTGTCTAAATACGATTGCAGTCCCCCCTTGTTTTCCTTCAAGAGAAAGTGCTCAAATTGAGACTGTAAATCCATATTTTCCACAACCTGATTCATTGCATGGAATTTCAGCAAAATTAATCATAGTTTTCCACCTTACAAGATTAAGTTATGGTTCAACCTTACCTACATATTTTGCCTTCACCCGACCGGGGCAGGGGCGTCTTTACGTCGAGTTTCATATCCGAGGGCACAATTTTGGAAGTGGCTCCTGTTATTCTAATGACTGCAGACGACAGGGTATTGTTGGACAAGACATTGCTTCATGATTATATATTTGAATGGGAAGCTTCTACCGGTAGCTGTTGTATGGCATTGGGGTATGTTCCAATTTACAATCATTCATACGAATCAAATTGTGAATACGAAATGGATTTTGAAGGTCAGATGATCAAGATAATAGCCATGAGAAATATCCTTAAAGGTGAGGAGCTATTTATCAATTACAATGGTACTTGGAATGATGCTAAGCCTGTTTGGTTTGACGTTGTGTGAAATTTTATCTAAGGCATTCTTCATTATCTTTGTGGGACAAATCCATCCCAATGGCAAGACAAGACCAATTTGAATCGCCAGATTATTATAATCTCGATGAATTATTGACAGAGGAACACCTCATGATTCGTTCTGCAGTAAGAGAATATGTTAAGCGATCAATCTCTCCAATTATTGAAAATGCCGCACAACAATCTTCATTTCCCATTCAGATTGTAAAAGAAATGGGTTCTATTGGTTGCTTTGGCCCAACCATTCCTGTTAAATATGGCGGCGGCGGTTTGGATAGTATCAGTTACGGTTTAATGATGCAAGAGCTTGAAAGAGGGGATAGTGGTGTGCGTTCTACTGCCAGTGTACAAGGTTCTTTGGTGATGTATCCAATTTACAAATATGGAAGTGAGGAGCAACGAATGAAATTTTTGCCGAAGTTGGCAAGTGGTGAATGGTTGGGATGTTTTGGGTTAACAGAAGCAGATCATGGAAGTAATCCTTCAGGAATGCTCACCAATGTTAAGGATAGAGGAGATCATGTTCTGCTTAATGGAAGTAAGATGTGGATCAGCAATGCGCCATATGCTGATATAGCAGTTGTATGGGCAAAGGATGAGGCTGGTGATATCATTGGATTAATTGTTGAAAAAGGAATGAAGGGTTTTTCTGCTCCAGAAATTCATGGAAAGTGGAGCTTGCGTGCTTCTTCAACCGGTGAATTGGTTTTTGAAGATGTATTGGTTCCCAAAGAAAATATTTTGCCTAATGTAAAAGGCCTAAAAGGTCCATTGGGTTGTCTATCCAAGGCTCGATATGGCATTGCTTGGGGAGTGTTGGGGTTGGCCATGGATTGTTATGATACAGCATTAAGGTATTCCAAAGAGCGGATGCAATTTGACAAACCAATTGGGGCTTTCCAATTGCAGCAGAAAAAGTTGGCAGAAATGATCACCGAAATTACCAAGGCGCAGTTGCTTAACTGGCGATTGGGAGTATTAATGGATGCCGGTAAGGCAACTCCTTCACAAATCAGCATGGCAAAAAGAAATTCATGCAGTATGGCACAGGATATATGCCGCGATGCACGTCAGATATTAGGCGGGATGGGCATTACAGATGAGTATCCTGTGATGCGTCATATGATGAATTTAGAAAGTGTTATCACCTATGAGGGCACGCATGATGTTCATTTGCTTATAACAGGTATGGATATTACCGGTTTCAATGCATTTAAATAATTTTTACAAACAAATATTGTCCTGCACATGATCGTATTTCTGCTGGGTTTTATGGGTGCAGGCAAGTCTTATCTTGGAAGGCAACTCGCAAAAGAGACTGGCTCTGAGTACATAGATTTAGATGAAGAATTGGTCAGGCAAACAGGCATGTCCATTAACGAAATTTTCGAAAAACATGGCGAAGATCATTTCAGAAAGTTAGAAACAGAAGTGTTGCATAAGATCTCAAATGAACTAAAGCTTAGAGTGGATGAAAATAGTGGGAAAGAAAAATATTATTTTTTGGGATGTGGCGGTGGTACCCCTTGTTTCAACAACAACATGGAATGGATGAATAAGCATGGCATTACTGTTTGGCTGAATCCTTCCGTAATTGTACTTTTTTCAAGACTTAGAAATGAACAGGATGATAGGCCCTTGTTAAAGGGTCTTGGTGAACAAGAGCTGCTGACGTTCATAGAAAATAAATTGGCAGAACGTAGAAAATATTACGATCTTTCAATTGTAAAACTGAGTGATCCTAATTATCCTTTATCCAATATCCTAACAATCATTAAAGATGCACAGAAGTTTTTTTAAGGCAGCATCCGCAGTTGCCATGCTTGCTGTAATCATTGGAGCATTTGGTGCTCATTTGCTAAAAAAATATTTATCCACCCAGGAACTCGAAAGCATTCAAACTGCAGTTACTTATCAAATGACACATGCAATAGCATTGTTTTTGACAGGAGTATTATACAGGGTATACAGAATGCCTAAAATGATCTATGCAGGTTATCTTTTTTTTAGTGGTATTATACTTTTTTCAGGCTCCATTTATTTGAGAGTTTTATTATCTAATTTAGGTTTTGCCAAAGCCAACATGGTTGCCATTATTACACCCTTTGGTGGAGCCTCATTTATTTTAGGCTGGCTTTTATTAATGGTTGCCATACCTCCTTCGAAAAAGAAATACCAGGAGTCAGGAGAATAGAAATTCCTAATAAAAGCTTTGATTGTCATTTGATGCTGCCCCAAAAATAATTTGTAAATTTGATGACCTTTCTTGGCCCGAAATCAATAAAAAAAGCCACTCCTATCACATGGGTAATAGATTAAAATCGAAAACAAAAGAAAAAGCCCAAGACTCCCTAGTTGAGGAAAAAGTGGAAGCTATTGAAGTTAAGATGTTGATAAAAGATGAGCGCACGCATAAAATATTTGGTGCTCTGTCGTTGTTATTGTGTTTTTTTCTATTTGTTTCTTTTACCTCATATTTATTCACTTGGAAGGAAGATCAGGATATTGTTCGAAATACAGGGGTCAAAATACTTTTCCCAAATGAACTCGAAATAAGCAATCAGCTTGGGAGCATAGGAGCATATACTGCATTTCTATTTTTTGAATATGGTTTTGGTGTTGCATCATTTCTTTTTTGTTCATTCTTTTTTGTTGTTGGAATAAATTTATTGTTTGGAAAAAAGGTTTTTTCAATTTGGAGAAATTTGCGGTATGTCTTGGTTGGTATTGTTGTACTTAGCGTAAGTGCTTCTTTTTTTGCGGGCAATATTAACTTTAACTTAGGGGGGGCTTTTGGTTTATTCGCATCAGGTTGGTTAAATGCTGTTATTGGAAAACTTGGAACTGCTTCTTTAATAGTTGTATCGCTTTTTTCTTATTTCATTTGGCGATTCAACCCGGTTTTCAACTGGCCTCTTTGGAAAAAAGATCTCACCAATGAAAGTGCACCAGATCTAGCCACTAATGGTCCATCAATTGCACCTAGTTTAGTCATAGAAGAAAATGTGCAACCAAGAATAGATCTTACAGAGGGTAATACACTAAGTTCACAAAATGAAACCAACCTTCAGCTAGTTGATAACAAAGAAAATGATGTTCTTGTCCCAGGCAGCGAAAATCAGACTGATCAAGCTGAAACTATATTGAAGCCAAAGAAAGAAGAAGCTGAAGCTGTGATTATTAAGAGTGATTCATCCTCAGGTGAACCCGATCTGGAAATAAAGCCAGTGACTTCAGAAGAAAATATATCTGCTAAGGCCGCAGCTGTTTTAGCGTCACCCAAGTATGATCCAATTGCGGACCTAAAAAATTATAAGTATCCTTCATTGGATCTTCTTGCAAAAATGTCAAGCGATAAAATTGTGATGGATCAGCAAGAATTGGAGGCGAACAAGGATCAGATCATGGCTACCCTTCGAAACTATGATATTGAAATTCAAAAGATTTTTGCAACGATCGGCCCCACTGTTACACTCTATGAAATTGTTCCTGCTGCTGGAGTAAGGATCTCAAGAATTAAGAACCTTGAAGATGATATTGCATTGAGCCTTTCAGCATTGGGTATTAGAATTATTGCGCCTATACCTGGTAAAGGAACAATTGGAATTGAAGTTCCAAATGTAAAAAAGACCATCGTTGGCATGAAGGCTTTGTTGGCCTCAGAAAAATTCCAGAAAAACGATTTTGCTCTTCCAATTGCGTTGGGTAAAAAAATTGATAATGAAAACTTTATTGTAGACCTTGCTGCCATGCCTCATCTTTTGATGGCGGGTGCTACTGGTCAGGGTAAATCTGTTGGACTAAATGCAATTTTAGTTTCCCTTCTCTACAAAAAACATCCTTCGCAATTGAAATTTGTTCTTGTAGACCCAAAGAAAGTGGAGCTGAGTATTTATCGAGTTATTGAAAAACATTTTCTTGCAAAACTGCCCGGTGAAGAAGATGCAATTATTACTGATACCAGGAAAGTAGTTAATACGTTAAATGCACTTTGTATTGAAATGGATGAACGATATGACTTGCTAAAAGATGCTGGTTGTAGAAACATCCGGGAATACAATGAGAAATTCTCAGAGAGAAAATTGAATCCTACTAAAGGGCACAAATTTCTTCCATTTATCGTGTTGGTCATTGATGAATTTGCTGACCTAATAATGACTGCAGGCAAGGAAATTGAAACCCCGATCGCTCGACTTGCACAACTTGCAAGGGCCATCGGTATTCACTTGATTGTTGCAACACAGCGCCCGTCAGTAAATATAATTACAGGAACAATCAAGGCAAACTTCCCTGCAAGGATTGCCTTCAAGGTTTCTTCGAAAGTTGATAGCAGAACCATTCTTGATCTAGGCGGAGCTGAGCAATTAATTGGAAGAGGAGATATGTTGGTTTCATACATGGGTGAAGTAACGAGGGTTCAATGTGTTTTTGTAGATACTCCTGAAGTTGAAAAAGTGGTTGACTTCATCGGTAAACAACAAGGTTATCCAACCGTATTTGAATTGCCTGAGGTAATTGATGAAAAAGACATGGAAGATCGGGATGTGGATTTACTTAGTAAGGATCCTCTTTTTAAAGACGCTGCCATGCTGATAGTACAAAGTCAAATGGGTTCAACCTCACTCTTACAACGAAGAATGAAGTTGGGCTATAACAGGGCAGGGCGCTTGATGGATCAACTCGAAGCTGCTGGAATTGTTGGCCCGAGCAAGGGAAGTAAGGTTCGCGAAGTTCTTTATAAGACAGAATACGAGCTAGAACAGTTTCTTAATTCCATGGAATAATGCTTTCTTTGTACCGCGAATTATATTAGCAAGGCCTGATTAACAAGTATATTATATGTTTCAAAAAATTATATACCTAATATTCTTTTTCTTTTCAATCACATTGGTTTCCAACTCTCAAGTCCCCAAAGGCATTGGTAAGAGTGATCCTGAGGCAAAGAAAGTATTGGATGCAGTAAGTGCAAAATTCAAGACTTTCAAGACGATGAAAGCTAGCTTTTCATTGAAAATTGAGAATGCTACAGGTAAGATACAAGGAACTAAAACAGGTACTGTTTTGATGAAAGGGGTAAAATACCAGGTTTCAATTACTGGTCAAGAAATTTTCTGTGACGGAACAAGTATTTGGACACTCGACAAGGCTGCTAAAGAGGTGCAACTCTCAACATTGGATAATAGCAGTGGCTCCATAACACCACAAAAATTGTTTACCAATTTTTATGACAAAGATTTTCTTTTTGTCTTGAACCCTGAAATTAAAAAGAACGGCAAAACGTATCAAGTAGTTGAGTTAACTCCGATTGATAAGTCAAAGGCTTTTTTCAAGGTAATTCTCGAGGTTGATAAATCTGCTAAAATGATCATGTCTACCCGTGTTTTTGAAAAGAGTGGCAACCGTTATGTTTATGCGATCAACACATTCACAACGAATGTTCCAATAACTGACGATTCATTCGTTTTCAGTTCTAAAAAATATCCAGGAGTAGAGTTGATTGATCTACGTTAATTAATTAGTTCCCCATCTAAATGATTCAAGCTTAAATCCAGCTAGGTCTATGACCCTGTCAACAACTGTTGATGCAACATCTTCAATGGTTTTAGGTTGACTATAAAATGAAGGCGTTGCTGGGCAGATAATACCCCCTGCTAGGGTGATGGTCTCCATATTTTTTATGTGAATGAGATTATAGGGAGTTTCTCTAGCAACACAGATCAATTTTCTTCTTTCCTTCAATATTACGTCAGCAGCACGGGTTATGAGGTCACTCGATATTCCATTGGCAATTCTACCCAATGTCCCCATAGAACAAGGTATAATGATCATTGTATCGAACTGTCCAGATCCTGATGCAAAGGGAGCAGAAAAATCATTCTTTTCATAGACTGGAAGATCAATCGAGGCATGATTGCTATTGCCAAGTTCTGTTTCCCAAACTGATCTTGCGTTATCTGTAAAAACAATTGCTAATTCATTCCATTGGGACTGAATAATTTTGAGTTTACTGATAAGCAGTTGTGCATAGATAGAACCACTTGCTCCTGTAACCGCTATCACAACCTTTCTCATCTGAATGTTTTTTTATACAACAAAGTTTATTTAAAAAGGTTAGGATGATGCTTAAAAAATAGGTCAAGATCTGTTTTAAAGATAAAATCATTTAAAATTTCACCTCAGCACAATATTAAACGTGAAATTTCGTTTTAGATGTGGTTTCTCAAAGGAAATTGGATTAACGGGGCTGGATTTTTATTCTGCCCCTTTTTTTTAAAAAAAAATCCCTGCATTTGCAGGGATTGGTAAATTATGCCTCAGCCATGAGAGCGATTTCTTGACTTTTGTATTGGCCTTCATCCAATTTTTTCTTGGTTTCTTCAAAAGCTTTTAGCGTCAATGCTATGTCTTCGTCAGTGTGGACTGCCGTTGGGATGAGTCTGTAGATGATGTGTCCCTTTGGGATTACAGGATAAACTACAATTGAACAAAAGATGTTGAAGTTTTCCCTGAGGTCTGTAACCATGTGAGTGGCTTCTTCAACTCCACCTTTCATATAGACGGGTGTCACCACCGAATCTGTTTTCCCAATATCAAAGCCTTTTTCTTTTAAGCCTTGTTGAAGTTTTAAGGCGTTTTCCCATAGCTTGTCTTTGAGTTCAGGTTTTGTTCTAAGCAGCTCAAGTCTTTTTAAATTTCCCATCACAATAGGCATGGGCAGGGATTTTGCGAAGATTTGACTTCTGATATTGTATCGGATGTAGTCAATTATCTGTTTAGGTCCCGCGATGAATGCACCTATGGAGGCCATCGACTTGGCAAAAGTTGAGAAGTAGAGATCGATTTGATCCTGAACTCCTTGTGCTTCGCCGGCTCCTGCACCAGTTTTTCCAAGGGTTCCAAAGCCGTGAGCATCATCAACGAGCATTCGGAAAGAGTATTTTGGTCTGAGTGCTGCTATTTCCTTTAACTTACCCTGGTCTCCCGCCATTCCAAAAACACCTTCAGTAATAAGTAAAATTCCACCTGCTTGTTGTTTTTCAATGAGTGCGGTGGCACGTTGTAATTGTTTTTCGCAATCCTCTATGTCATTGTGCTTAAAGACAAAGCGATGGCCCGCATGAAGCCTAAGTCCATCAATGATACATGCATGACATTCTGCATCGTATACGATCACGTCGTGTCTACTGCACAACACATCAATTAGGCTTAGAATACCCTGATACCCGAAATTCAATAAAATGGCATCCTCTTTCGACTCAAAGGCAGCCAATTCCATTTCCAATTGCTCATGTTGGTTGGTATTTCCGCTCATCATCCTAGCACCCATAGGCGAGGCCAATCCGTATTGCAATGCCGCATCTGCATCCGTTTTGCGCACTTCAGGATGGTTAGCCAGTCCTAAATAGTTATTCAGACTCCATACAATTTTCTCACCTCCCCTGAATTTCATTCTATTTGAAATTTCCCCTTCCAATTTAGGGAAGGCAAAATAGCCATGTGCCCTTTCTCTGTATTGACCTAGTGGACCGTAATTCTTTATGAGCCTTTCGAATATATCTGCCATTTTAATAAGATTATAGGTTTATAGACCCTGCAAAGATAAAATTTTTAAGTTTTACTACAATGCCTGAAATCCTGAATATCTATCATATTTGAATAGTTGTCATTCCCCTTATCTTTGTTTTAAATCAGCTCACATTCAGAATGAAAAAACAAATAATATCTTTTATACTCCTCTGTTTCCTCGTTAATTCAGCTTTTACACAACAAAAGGCTACCGCTGAGGCTGCTCCCAGGTTGGTTGTAGGAATCATGGTTGATCAAATGAGGTGGGATTATCTATATAGGTTCCAGTCGCGTTTTGGCGAAAATGGATTTAAGCGTATTCTTAGGGAAGGCTTTACGTGTGAAAACACATTCATACCATATGCCCAAACAGTAACTGCAGCGGGACATGCCTCAGTTTACACCGGTTCTGTTCCTGCTATCAACGGTATTATGGGAAACGAATGGTATGATAAACAAATAAAAAAAGAAGTTTACTGCGTTGAAGACAATAGTGTAACACTTGTGGGAACCGCAAGCAAAGGCATGCCAATGTCTCCTAAAAATCTCATGACCACAACCATTACTGATGAATTGAAATTGGCAACAAATTTTAAATCAAAAGTAATTGGAGTGGCCATCAAAGACCGTGGAAGCATTTTGCCAGCAGGGCACAACCCAGATGGGGCTTATTGGTATGATGCTACATCGGGTAATTTCATAACAAGCAGTTGGTATACCAATGAGCTTGCCTCGTGGGTAAGTGCATTCAATGGAAGGAAATTAGTCGACTCATTATATAAAAATGCTTGGAAGCTTAGTTTTCCTTTTGCCAGTTATATTCAAAGCGATACTGGAAGTAATAATTTAAAACAAAATCCATTTCCTAGAAGCCTGGAATCAAATATTGGAAAGAATTATGGCGCAATTGCATCCACTCCATGGGGAAATAAATTGACATTGGATTTTTCAAAAGCAGCAATAGAATCAGAAGCCATGGGCGCTGATAACGTTACTGATCTGATTGCAATAAGTTTATCAAGTCCTGATTACATTGGCCATGCGTTCGGACCTAATTCTATCGAAGTAGAAGATACTTATATAAAGCTTGATCAACAACTCGCTTCTTTTTTTGAATTTCTAGATAAGCGGGTGGGAAAGGGAAAATATACTTTCTTTATGACAGCAGATCATGCAGTAGCGCATGTACCAGCATTTATGAATCAAAACAAGATGCCTGCACTTTCGATGAAGCAAAACAAAAAGGCTGAGCTCGCAACTAAAAACAAGTTTTCAATTGGTAATCTTGTTGAAGCCAACGCAAACTATCAGATCTATTTGAATAGATCTTCTATTGATTCTGCCGGTGCTGATTTTAATGCAGTAAAAGCATTATTTATAACTGAATTAAATAAAGATCCGGATGTATTGATTGCTTTTGATAATGCCAATATTAGTGCTGTTAACCTTCCTGCAGAATTCAAGGAAATGTTCATAAAGGGGTATAATCAAAAGTTGGCCGGTGATATCCAGGTTGTTTATAGGCCAGGTTATTTTTTTGGTGGCGCAACAGGTACCACTCATGGATCGATGTACCCATATGATTCTCACATTCCTTTGTTGTGGATGGGGTGGGGAGTTAAACAAGGCGCTTTAAATCGTGCAGTTTACATGACTGATATTTCATCAACACTTGCAGCGATGCTAAAGATCCAGATGCCAAATGGAAATGTTGGAAGAGTTATAAATGAATTGATCAAGTAGTTAATTTATAAAATTCATACATGCAAGAATACCATAGCCTACTCGAGCATATCATAAAAAATGGAACGGAGAAAGGTGACCGAACCGGAACTGGAACCAAGAGTGTTTTTGGATATCAGATGCGTTTTGATTTGTCAAAAGGCTTCCCCATGGTTACTACAAAAAAACTCCATTTAAGAAGTATTATTTATGAATTACTTTGGTTCTTAAGAGGAGAAACAAACATCAAGTATCTAAAAGAAAATGGAGTAAGTATCTGGGATGAATGGGCAGATGAACATGGTGAACTTGGTCCGGTTTATGGCAAGCAGTGGCGCTCATGGACCGGTCCTGATGGGAAGGTGCATGATCAGATCAGTGACCTGATCAAACAGATAAAGGAGAATCCTGATAGCAGGCGTTTGATTGTGAGTGCATGGAATGTAGGAGAGCTTTCACAGATGGCATTGATGCCTTGTCATAGTTTGTTTCAATTCTATGTTGCAGATGGTAAGCTTTCTTGTCAGCTCTATCAGCGCTCTGCTGATGTGTTTCTTGGTGTCCCATTCAATATTGCATCATATGCTTTGTTTACTATGATGATTGCCCAAGTTTGCAATTTAGAGCTTGGAGATTTTGTACATAGTTTTGGTGATGTTCATTTGTATAATAACCACATTGAACAGGCAACACTGCAACTAAGCCGCGAACCTTTTCCTCTTCCTGTGATGAAGATAAATCCATCAGTGAAAGATATTTTTTCATTTTCTTTTGAAGACTTTACATTGGAAGGATATCAATCACACCCTGGAATAAAAGCACCTGTGGCTGTATAATTTAAGTAAGCTAAACTAAATTCATTATTATGATCATCATTTCCCAAGTGGTTGCTATTGCAGATGATAATGCCATTGGCGGAAATAATGGATTGCTTTGGCATCTTCCAAATGATCTGCGTTTTTTCAAAAACATCACGTGGGGCATGCCTGTGATCATGGGAAGAAAAACATTTGAAACCCTTTCTGGTAAGCCATTGCCTGGCCGAACGAACATTATTATAACACGTGATTCAAATTTTTCACTAACATTTGATAATGTACACGTCGTAACAAGCATTGAATTGGCTTTGCAGAAAGCTGCTGAAACCGACTGCAAGGAAATTTTTATAATTGGTGGCGGGGAAATTTATAACCAATCAATTTCGATGGCCAATAAAATTTATATCACTAGGGTTCATGGAAGTTTTTCTGCCGCAACTGTTTTTTTTCCACCCTATGAAACCCATGGTTTCAAGATGGTAGATAAGATATCAATGTTTAAGGATGAAAAGCATGCGTTCGATTATGATTTTGAGGTTTGGGAGAAGCATTGAATATGATAGCGTTTATTTCGAATAGGATCCGTCTTTCAATAAAATATTTAGCCTATCTCTTTTTTTCATCAAATCGCAAAGGGCATGGTATTCACTCGCCTTTTGTTTTTGATTTCATTATTCATGTTCTGCGAGGCCAAATGAAACATGAAATCCAATTTAAACAGATTGAAAAATGGAGAAATGAATTGATCAGATCATCTGACTTTATCACTGTTGAAGATCATGGCGCTGGTTCATCGATCAAGGCTGGAACAAGGCGATCTATTTCTTCGATTGCAAAACATTCTTTAAAATCACCAAAGTACGCTAGAATTTTATACAGGATAGTTGCCTATTATAAGCCCGACTCAATACTGGAGTTGGGGACTTCCTTTGGTGTTACTACACAGTATCTGGCAATCGCCAATCCAACAGCTAGTATCACCACCATAGAGGGGGCTCCTGAAATTGCCCAAATTGCCCAAGCCGGTTTTGAAAAGAACGCCTGTCAGCACGTTAGGTTAATTCAAGGGAATTTCAATTATGAATTAGAAAATGTGGTTAAAGGGATGACAGGTAAGAAGTTTATTTATGTTGATGGAAATCATCAATTTGAGCCAACAATTCAATATTTCAACACAATTATGAGTATGTCAGGGGAGTCAGATATAATTGTTTTTGATGATATTCACTGGAGTAAAGCTATGGAACAGGCCTGGCGGGAGATAAAACAAGATAAACGGGTTAGATATACGATTGACCTGTTTTTTATAGGCATCATTTTCTTAAAAAAAGATTTTTTACAGAAGCAGGATTTTATAATTCACATTTAAAAAATCAATAGTGATTGCATTCCTAATTTGACTAATTTTGTGGCCTCAAAACACGAATCATGATTGTTGGGGTTCTAAAGGAAGTTTCACCAGAAACCAGGGTTTCATTGCTGGCAGAAGGTGCCTCTCAGCTTATAAAGAAAAATATCAGCGTTTGGATTGAAAGTGGAGCGGGATTAAATGCGTTCTGTTCAGATGATGATTATTTGGCAGTTGGTGCTGAAATTAAAACTGCATCAGAGATTGCATCAGCAGCTGACATAATTTTATCCATACACCCCCCTACAATAGAAATTCAGAGAAGTGCAGTGCTGATTGGAATGTATCAAGCAAGATTTGAAAAGGAAAGAATAAAACAATGGTTGGATAAAGGGTTGATAGTTTACAGCATGGAATTGCTTCCCAGAACCACAAGAGCGCAAAGCATGGATGTGCTTTCCAGTCAAGCTAATATTGCAGGCTATAAGGCTGTTTTATTGGCAGCAAATACATACGGAAGGTATTTGCCTATGTTCATGACTGCCGCAGGAAGCATTGCCCCGGCAAAAGTATTGATCCTTGGTGCAGGCGTTGCAGGATTGCAAGCGATTGCAACTGCAAAGCGTTTGGGTTCAGTAGTTGAAGTGTTTGATACCAGGCCAGCAGTTAAGGAAGAGGTTATGAGCTTGGGTGCAAAATTCATAGAAGTACCTGGTTATGCTGATCCGTCTGCTGCAGGAGGTTATGCTGTTGAGCAGAGTGATGAATACAAGAAAAACCAACAGTTGAAAATTGCTGAAAGTGTTGCCAAGTCAGATATTGTGATTACAACTGCACAGATACCCGGAAGAAAAGCGCCTATTCTTGTTACAGAAGAAATGATCAAGACAATGCGCAGGGGAAGTGTAATTATAGACCTTGCAGCATCAACCGGAGGTAATACACCGTTGACAAAGGACCGCGAGGTTGTAAATCACAATGGTGTTACAATCGTTGGAGATAGCAACCTGCCTGCAACAATGCCATCTGACGCGAGTAAATTATATGGTAAAAATATTTTGAATTTTATACAGCTACTGCTTGATAAAGACGGAAACATTGTTTCTGAATCAACTGATGACCTTGTAATTGGAACACGTGCTGTTATTTAGTTATGTTTTAAATTATAATAAACTACAATCATGAATCAAATATTAGAATGGATCTCAATGCATCAGGAGATGATCTATGTGGTGGTGCTCATGATATTTGTTGGAATTGAAATTATTGGAAGGGTGCCAAGTGTATTGCATACTCCTTTAATGAGTGGTGCAAACGCGATCCATGGAGTGGTAATTATTGGTGCCATCATTGTGATGGGGAAGGCTGAAGAAGGGAATACAGCAGCACTTGTTTTAGGGTTTCTTGCTGTTGTATTGGGAACACTAAATGTGGTAGGTGGGTTTGTTGTTACAGATAGGATGTTGGAAATGTTTAAGAAGAAAAAATAATAAAGTTTAATTACGCTACAATGGAATTGAACATACTTGCCTTGTGTTATTTGTTAGGGTCCGTGTCATTTATCATAGGATTGAAGATGTTATCTAATCCAGCAACAGCCAGAAAGGGAAACCTTGTGGCAGCTGCCGGCATGTTCATCGCTATTCTTGGAACTATTTTTCTTTATCAGGAAAGTGGTCAGAAATTACATAATTACAGTTGGATCTTTGGCGGTTTGTTAATTGGAACTATACTAGGTACAGTCATGGCAAAAAAGGTACAAATGACTGCCATGCCTGAAATGGTGAGCTTGTTCAATGGAATGGGAGGTGCTTGTGCTGCGTTGATTTCCATCATAGAATTCAAACACTTGATAGAGGTGGATCCGAGGGTATTCGCTCACTTGGGTTATGCCTTTTTTTCTCATCTTGATCAAACAAAATTGCTGATCATCTTACTAGGACTGATCATTGGTGGTGTTTCATTTGCAGGAAGCATGATCGCTTGGGGAAAGCTAAATGGCAAGATCAAAGATTTCTCATTCAAGGGACAGCATATTTTCAACTTATTGGTTTTACTGGCTAACGTTTTATTAGCTGCTTATATCATTATCGTTAGACCAGAGCAGAGTCCATTTTATTTTTATTTGATCGTATTCTTATCACTGTTATATGGTGTGTTTTTTGTACTGCCTATTGGCGGTGCCGATATGCCTGTTGTGATTTCTCTTTTGAATTCTTTCACCGGCGTGGCTGCTGCTTGTGGTGGCTTTTTGTATGATAACAAGGTAATGTTGACAGGAGGTATTTTGGTTGGTGCTGCTGGTACGCTACTTACGATCTTGATGTGTAAAGCGATGAATCGATCACTCAACAATGTATTGATCGGTTCTTTTGGAGGAGGTTCTGCATCAGGCCCTGGAGCTGCAATTACGGGGTCTTATAAGGAAATATCGTTGAGTGATGCTGCCGTTATCATGGGGTATGCCAATAAGGTGATGATCGTACCTGGATACGGGTTGGCAGTAGCTCAAGCTCAGCACGTTTGCCATGAGCTTGAAAAAACACTCGAAAGCAAGGGTGTAGAAGTTAAATATGCCATTCATCCAGTTGCTGGAAGAATGCCAGGACATATGAACGTATTGTTAGCGGAGGCAGATGTTAGCTATGAAAAGCTACTTGAGATGGAAGTAGCGAATGAAGAATTCAAAACAGCAGACGTGGTGTTGGTATTGGGAGCAAATGATGTAGTAAATCCCGCAGCAAAGTCAGACCCAGCCTCTCCTATATACGGAATGCCTATTCTTGAAGTTGAGGAAGCAAAACATGTTATTGTTAATAAACGCAGTATGAAGCCTGGTTATGCTGGTATTGAAAACCAATTATTCTTTCAACCCAAGACCTCAATGCTTTTCGGGGATGCAAAGAAAGCACTACAAGATCTACTGGCTGAAATAAAGAGCATCTAGTCCTACAAATTGAACAAGGTTTTCATGTTTTGATTTCATATTTTTATGGGATCAAAAAGTATCATCATGAGAATTTTCATCACTACAGTTTCTGCTTTTTTCCTACTTTTTTCAACAAGTGCTCAACAAAAATTAAGTGGGTTCTTTCCTGCAAACGTTCAAAAACAAGTTGATTACGAAAAGGAATTTGATGCCTTGATCAACACAAAAAATCAAGATGAATGGATGAAGTTTTTAACTTCAAGGCCCCATCATGTTGGTTCAACACAAGGCAAGGCCAACGCTGAATTCATGGCCAATCTTTTTAGGCAATGGGGATATGAAACGGAATTAGCATCATATAATGTATTATTTCCAACTCCAAAATCCAGGTCGCTGGAACTGCTCGGTGATAAACCATACAAAGCCAAACTTGAGGAATCTACTTTAAAGGAAGATGCTACTTCAGGTCAAAAATCAGAACAGCTTCCATCATACAACGCTTATTCTGCTGATGGTGATGTTACTGCAGAATTGGTTTTTGTGAATAGGGGCGTCCCTGCTGATTACGAAGAACTAGAGAAGATGGGGATCAGTGTTAAGGGGAAGATTGTTATTGCAAAATATGGTGGATCATGGAGGGGCATTAAACCAAAGGTGGCAGCAGAACATGGAGCGATAGGTTGTTTGATTTATTCAGATCCCATGGATGATGGATATGTTGAAGGCGATGTTTATCCTAAAGGACCATTTCGTCCAAAACAAGGTATACAAAGGGGTTCTGTGATGGATATGCCGGTTTATCCTGGCGATCCTACTACACCTGGATACGGCTCTACTGCTGACGCAAAGAGACTTGATAGAAAAGATGTTACCACGATCATGAAGATTCCAGTATTGCCCATTTCATATGAAGATGCTTTGCCACTCCTTACTGCACTCAATGGTCCAGTTGCACCAGCTTCTTGGCGCGGTGGACTTCCAATAACTTATCATGTTGGTCCAAGCCTTGCAAAAGTGAGGTTAGCACTTCAATTCAACTGGGATTATAAACCATTATATAATGTGATTGCAAAGATGAAAGGAAGTGAATATCCTGATCAGTGGGTTATTCGTGGCAATCATCATGATGGTTGGGTAAATGGCGCAGCGGATCCAATTAGCGGTATGGTTGCTGAAATGGAAGAGGCTAGGGCCATTGGAGAGCTAACAAAGAAAGGGTACAAGCCAAAAAGAACAATTGTTTTTTGTGCATGGGATGGCGAAGAACCCGCATTATTGGGATCAACAGAGTGGGTTGAAGACCATGCTGAAGAGTTACAAAAGAAAACAGTTGCATACCTTAATTCAGACGGAAATAGCAGGGGTTTTGTAGGATTCAGCGGTTCACATGCCTTGGAGCAGTTTTTCAATGAAATTGCTACAAGTGTTATTGATCCACAAACGGGCGTTACTGTTTCCGAGCGTCGTTATGCAAGGTCTTTGGCTGATGCGGATAGGGCTACCAAGGCCAAGCTAATTGGGAATAAATATTTCAAAATAGGTGCATTGGGCGCTGGTTCTGATTATTCGCCATTTTTTCAGCACCTCGGCATTCCATCTGCCAATATTGGATTTGGTGGTGAAGGGGATGGAGGTGAATATCATTCCATTTATGATTCTTACGATCATTTCACCAGATTTAAAGATCCTGGATTTCAGTATGGCACCGCATTGGCAAAAACTACGGGAAGGGCAATGCTGAGGTTGGCAAATGCAGATGTTTTACCTTTTGATTATTCTATTTTGGTAAAAACAATTGGCGAGTATGTTGCAGATGTAAAAAGTTCATTGGAATTGAAACGAAGTGATAATGAAATGGTGAATAGGTTGATCAAAGAAAAGGTTTATGAATTGGCAAAAGATCCAACCTTGGGTTTTGCCGGCCCAACACCAAAGCAAATAGTGCCTTATTTAGATTTCAGCAGCATGGACAACGCTTTGGCATTCGTTAAAACAACTTCAGAGGAATTAAAATCCACCATTGAAAAAGTTGGTTCTGCAGATGTACAAAAAATCGTTCGCTTGAACGAGATCCTATATAAGTCTGAACAGAAATTACTTAACCCAAATGGTTTGCCACGTAGGCCATGGTATAAACATATGATTTATGCACCAGGATTCTATACGGGATATGGAGTAAAGACTTTGCCAGGTATTCGTGAGGGAATTGAAGAGAGCAACTGGAAGGAAGCACAAGAATATATTAATATTGTCGCTTCAACACTTTTGCAATTCAATGCCTCCTTGAAAAATGGAATTGAAGCGCTCAAATGATGCTACCTAATGGATTCCTTCAATCGATGGAAAAATGCGAAGGGTTTGACTTGAATCATTTTGTGGAAGCACATGATCAAGAGCCAGTTACTTCCATTAGAATGAATGAATCAAAAGTTGATCATTATACCGCTAGGGGTTCTGAACTGTCATCAATTCCGGAAGGAGTATTCAATGTAAATAATATCAAGGGTAAAGTGAGTTGGGCGTGTTCGGGTGTCTATCTTAATAAGAGGCCAATTTTTACGCTTGATCCATTGTTCCATGCAGGTTTATATTACGTTCAAGAGGCCTCCAGTATGTTCATTGAGCATGCTCTTTCTGTTGTTTTATCCAACAGGGAGAACTTGGCAGCACTGGATCTTTGTGCATCACCTGGTGGAAAAACAACACTGCTTGCTTCACTGCCAAATTTTAGGGTGGTATTGGCAAACGAAATTATTCAATCGCGAGTAAGTGCGTTATTTGAGAATGTAGTAAAATGGGGTGCCCCGCATGTCTTTATATCTAACAATGACCCAAAAGATTTTGCAAAACTTGGAGAGTTTTTTGATGTGGTGCTAGTGGATGCCCCTTGCAGTGGAAGCGGACTTTTCAGAAAAGATCAACATGCAAAAGAAATTTGGAATAAAGAGTTGGTTGAATTTTGTTCAGTAAGACAAAAACGTATTTTGAATGATGCTGTGAATGTGCTTGCAGATGGAGGCTATCTTTTGTATTCAACTTGTTCCTATTCTTTTGAGGAAAATGAAATGAATCTAGACTATCTAATTGGAGAACATGATCTCGAGTCAGTCTGCATAGATATTCCAAGTAAATGGGGTATTGTTCAGTCTAACTCTCCGATACATGGTGCATATGGTTTTAGATTTTATCCTGACAAAATTGAAGGGGAAGGATTTTTTTGTGCATTGCTTAAAAAACGTTCCTCAAACGGCATGTCAGCTTCAGTTGCCAAAGGGAGTATCCAGCAATATAGTAACTGCAATGTTGACAAGTGGATTGAAAGGCCAGATGATTTTATTTTTTATTCTCAACATGAAGATCTGTTTGCAATAAATACTTCTCTTGAAAATGATTTAAAATTGTTTCAGGAAAAAATTCACATGAGAAAATCGGGAGTAAGAATTGGCTCTGTTGTTAGGGGTGAATTGAATCCAGATCATGAATTGGCAATGAGTTTATTGGCATCCAAACAAATCCAAAGTCATGATCTAAACCATGAAGAAGCATTACAATTTTTAAAAAAAGAAAAAATAAATTTGTCTCCTGATGAAAGGGGTTGGGTGATCATTACATATCTAGGTGTTCCACTTGGGTGGATGAAGGCCATGGAAGGCAGGTCAAATAACTATTATCCCAAGAACTGGCGAATAACCTTGCGTAGTTAAAATTAATTTATATTTTTCCAGAGGGGTTAAAAAGTTTCTTATATCATCAAGAATGGGTTAATTTGTATAAAAGTGTGTAGTTATGATTCGAATTCTGATCTCTTTATTGGGCTTTTTTAATGTTCTGACATCAGTTGCTCAACAAACAGATTTTTTTGCAAAAATTACAAATGGGGATGTTTTTATTGAGCACGTGGTATTGCCAAAGGAGAATTGGTATAGTATTGGACGGACATATAATTTAAGCCCTAAAGATATTGCTCCTTTTAACCAGCTTTCACTTGATAAGGGATTGAGTATAGGGCAGCTAGTTAAAATACCATTAATTGAAACAAATTTTAATCAGCAATCAAATTCCAGTAGTGGAGTTCCTGTTTTTCATAAGGTTCAACCAAAAGAAGGTTTATTCAGGATTGCAGAAAATTTCCATGTTTCAATGGCTGCTTTAAAAGCCTTTAATAATTTAAGTTCAGATCAGGTTAAGATTGGCGAGAAACTAATTATAGGTTTTTTGAAACAGTCAGGCAAATCGGAAGATGTTGCTTCAAGTACTCCGCCTAAAAAAAATGAGCCAATTGAAAATAAATCAGTTGTTTCAGCTGTTCAAGAAAAGCCCGTTGCAAATTCTTTGACAAGTGAGAAAGCGAAGCCTGTCACAAAAGAATCTAC
>Ga0078894_10001125_pt1 | contig 19620 bp, 16 predicted proteins | sample LauGreSu1BDMLBSD_2_FD_67506 | JGI IMG/M metagenome (GOLD analysis project Ga0078894, IMG submission 67506) | Freshwater lake microbial communities from Lake Michigan, USA - Su13.BD.MLB.SD (version 4) (version 4) | ecosystem: Environmental > Aquatic > Freshwater > Lake | place: Lake Michigan... | reverse complement strand
CAACTGAAATGACATACGATGCATTAGGAAAGTATGCTATTAACCTCAACGAACAAGCTGAGAAAGGCAAATTAGATCCTGTCATTGGTCGCGATGAAGAAATAAGACGCGTGCTCCATATTCTTTCTCGAAAAACGAAAAATAATCCAATGCTGATAGGCGAACCTGGTGTGGGAAAAACTGCTATAGCCGAAGGTATAGCTAAGCGAATTGTCAATGGCGATGTACCAGAAAATTTATTAGATCTAAAAGTATTCGCATTGGATATGGGTTTATTAATAGCTGGTGCTAAGTATAAAGGCGAGTTTGAAGAACGTCTGAAAGCTGTCATCAAAGAAGTGGTAGATAGCGAAGGAAAAATTGTTTTATTTATAGATGAAATACATACACTCATAGGTGCAGGAAAATCAGATGGCGCTATGGATGCTGCTAATATTTTAAAACCATCACTAGCTCGAGGAGAGTTGCGAGCGATCGGGGCGACTACTCTTGACGAATATCAAAAATATTTTGAAAAAGATAAGGCGATGGAAAGAAGATTTCAAAAGGTGATTATCGATGAGCCCGATGAAGAAGCTGCTATATCTATTCTTCGAGGCTTAAAAGAGCGCTATGAAAGATATCACAACGTAGAAATAAAAGATGAGGCCATCATTTCTGCGGTAACCCTTTCCCAGCGGTATATTACCGATCGATTTCTTCCAGATAAAGCTATCGATCTGATAGACGAAGCTGCAGCTAAAATGCGCTTAGAAATAAATTCAGTTCCAGAAGCCTTAGATGAATTGAATAGAAAAATAATGCAGTTGGAAATAGAAAGAGAGGCTATACGCAGAGAGAATGACGAAGTGAAGTTGAAAAATATTGAAGAGCAGTTATCGAAGTGGAGCATGGAACGGAACGTGTTCAAAGCTAAATGGGACAAGGAGAAATCTATCGTAGATAAAGTTCAAGATGCTAGATCTAATTTAGAAACTTTAAAATTGGAAGCAGAGCAAGCTGAACGCAGCGGGAATTATGCTAGAGTAGCAGAGATTCGATATGGACTAATGATAAGTACTCAGGCAGAAATTGAAGCCTGTGAGAAGGAGTTAAAAACGATAGAAGGCGGTGAAAAATTGATGAAGGAATTTGTCACCTCTGAGGATATCGCAGAGATTGTGAGTAAGTGGACGGGTGTGCCTGTCCAGTCTATGTTACAATCAGAAAAAACAAAACTTCTGCATTTAGATGAGGAACTTAGAAAGCGCGTAGTAGGTCAGGAAGAGGCTATAGAAGCCGTCTCCAATGCTATATTGAGGAGTCGTGCAGGTCTTCAAAATCCGAATAGACCTATAGGTTCATTTCTATTTTTAGGTAGCACTGGAGTAGGTAAGACGGAGTTGGCGAAGGCATTAGCAGAATATCTTTTCAATGATGAAAATGCTTATATCCGTATCGATATGAGTGAATACTCGGAAAAGCATAGTGTGAGTCGATTGGTGGGAGCGCCCCCGGGTTATGTAGGTTATGAAGAGAGTGGACAGTTGACCGAAGCGGTTAGACGTAGACCTTATTCTGTAGTTCTTTTGGATGAAATCGAAAAGGCGCATCCTGATACATTCAATATCTTACTTCAAATGCTAGATGATGGCAGATTGACGGATAACAAAGGTCGATTGATTAATTTCAAGAATACGATTATTATCATGACATCCAATATGGGGTCGGATATAATTCTCAATGGATTTGACGATGTAGAAGATGAAAATGTAGCGAACGTAGCGCCCGTAGTCAAGCAAAAGCTAGTGGCACATCTCAAAACTATGATAAAGCCAGAGTTTATCAATCGTATTGACGATATCGTTCTCTTCCTTCCTTTGAGAAAATCTGTAATCAAAGCCATCGTATCTATTCAGCTAAAGCAGATAGAAGAACTTTTGGTACAGCAAGACTTGAAATTGGAAATATTGCCTGCTGCTATCGAATATTTAACTGAGCATGGTTATGACCCTGAACTTGGAGCGAGACCGCTAAAAAGACTAATTCAGCGAGATATTGTCAATCTAATTTCTAAGAAAATCATAGAAGGTGAGTTCAATAAAGGAATGACGATCTACATTGATGCGGTCGATGATATTTTAGCTGCCTACACCAAGTAGAAACATTTTGACGTATAGATATCTATAAAAAATAGCCTGTGGTTTTAAATCACAGGCTATTTTTTTATCTACTTAAACTATTATTACTCTATTTTGAAATTCACTGGAACGTCAAAGTAAACTGGCACTGGTTGTCCACCTTGTTTACCTGGCTTCCACTTCGGCATATTTCGGACTACTCTTGAAGCTTCTTCATCGCAGCCGCCTTTGATTCCTTTCGTTACATTCACTTTGCTGATGCTGCCATCTGAGTTAACTACAAAGTTAACCATAACTACACCTTCTATTTCGTTTTCCAGTGCAAATGCTGGGTATTTTATATTTCGCTGAAGATAAGCCATAAGAGCGTCATCTCCACCAGGAAATTCCGGCATTTGCTCAGCAAAAACCAATGGTTCATCTGACCTCGGCGCTTCTACTCCAACTCCAGCATCTGTACCAGCATCTAAATCATCTAAATCTTGACCTACTACCGTAGTTGTAGATATTTCGGCTTTAGATTCTTTAATTTCATCTACTGTTTTTATTTCCTCATCGGGTGGAGCTACCTCTACGATTTTTGGTGGTACAAACTGTATGGTGGCTTTCACTGGTGGTGGTGGCGGTGGTGGTGGCGGTGGTGGTGCTGTTTCATCCAATGGGGGAGGAGCTTTTAGTTCCGTCACTTTACGTATCGGCGTTTCTGAATTGAAGATTACCTTGTCCTTAAGCTTATCATAAAGTACATATGCTGCTACAATGCCTAGTACAAGGAATATAAATATAACCAAAGACTTTTTAAGGTGCAGTGGATAGCTTTTTCTTAGGTCATAGGCACCATAGGATTTATTTTTTCCTCTGAAGAGAAGGTCATCCAATGAGCCTTTCATGGCGATTACTTGATCTAAATTCATGTCTAATTTCTTAATTATTTTTGAACCACTTTTTTCATTGAATTATCTACCAAGGTCTTCTCTGGTTCCGAAATAGGAAGGATAGCATAAAACTTAATATCAGCTATATGCATTTCATCCAGCACGTCAACCATATTCCCATAAACAGAAGAATCTACCGCTTTGATAAGAACCATTGTTTTATTATTCTTCTTAGAATCAATTCCAAGTCCATTTGGCAAAGCGGCTACCGCTTTCTTCTTATCTAAAATGACTTTTCGTATTCCACTTTCTTTATCAAATGTCGTTGATTTAATTCCATTTGGGTCAGCCGCAGCTTTCTCTGGAGATCCGAAGTAGTATAATACCACATTTTTCGGCGCAAGTAAAACTGTCATAACTACATCGTCATCTACTGGTGGTGGATCTACTGGAATATTTTCCGTATCAGGTAGTGCTATTTCCATAGCTTTTGGTTTGGATAGGGAAGTAGTAAGCATGAAGAAAGTAATGAGTAGAAATGCTAGGTCTACCATTGGTGTGAGGTCTACGCGGGGCGAGGGTTTTTTACTTCTTCCTTTTTTGCCTCCCCCGCCCTGGGGATTTTCTGCTATTTCAGCCATATCTTATCTCTTTTGTTTCAGTTATTACCTACTTAATATTATAATTTTTAATCTCTAGAACCTTGTGATGTCAACAGACTAAATCTGCTGACACCTTGCTTTTCTAAAGTCTTCATTACCTGTTTGATAATAGCATAAGGCGCTTTTTTATCACCTTTGACTACCACTACCGCTTTTTGATTCGCCGCTCTCGCATTATATATCCACCACCTCAGTTCGTTGGCATCGGAATTTTCTACATCCGCAGGTATACCTTTGGTCGTTTCTATCATTTTCTTTTTAGCTTCAGCCTCTGCGGCTAGAAAAGTTGGAAGTTCCTTGGCGGATACAGGTATGACACCTCCATTGATGAAATTATTTACCTGATTAGGAGCAGTAATATTCATCTTGAATTGTGTATTAAGATTGTCTAGCCATCGCTGACGTGCACCATCTACATTATCCATACCCATAAAAATACGTCCAGCTTTATCTACCATTATTGTTATGACATTAACATCTGGCACAGGTATTTCCACAATAGAAGATGGTGTCATGACTTCTACAGGCTCCATAGGTTTAGCTTTGGCCGTGAGGATAAAGAAGGTCAGTAGCAGAAAGGACACGTCGCACATGGCGGTCATATCTACGAATACTGAGCCTTTTTTTACTTGGATTTTTGGCATCTTGATCTATTTTCTTATTGAAAAATCTAATTTTAGCTTTTAGTTTCTAGAAGCAAAGGTCTGAGAAATTAAGAACTGAGCCTCATCCATTTTATAAGTCATACCATCTATATTCGAGTTGAAATAGTTGTAAAACAAGATAGCGAAGAATGAAGTACCGATACCTAATGCGGTATTGATAAGGGCTTCTGAGATACCTACCGCTAACTGAGTCTGGTCAGGAGCTCCAGCAGCACCTAGAGCCGCGAAGGACTTTATCATACCGATTACCGTTCCGATAAGAGCTGCTAGAGTAGCTATGGTAGCTATGGTGGAAAGGATAGACATATTTTTACTCAACATTGGAACCTCTAGAGCGGTAGTTTCTTCCATTGATTTTTGAATAGAAAGAACTTTATGTTCTGCATCCAAATGCGAATTTTTAGACATTTCATCATAAGCATCTACTCCAGAAAGTGTTACATTGGCTATAGTTCCTTTTTGAACATCACAAAGTCTTCTGGCTTCCTCTATATCATTACTCTCCAGAGACTGAACGATTTTCTTTAAGAAACCGTCTACATCTTTTCCGCCAGCTGCTTTAGCCAGAGATAGCGCTCTTTCGATAGTGAATACGAAAGTAGAAATTAATAGAGTAAAAAGCACTGGTACCACAAATCCTCCCATGTAAATCATTCCCATATAATTGCCCGGCTTAGCATGTCCATGCTCATCTAGATTACTAGAAGAACCAAAGACGAAGAAGAATAGCAATAGGGCTACAGCGAAAATTAGTACGAATACAATAGCATTAGATATAGGTAATACGCTTCCTTGATTTTTTTGTGTACTCATTGTTTTATTAATTTAAAAATTTTAATTTATGATTTTAATTTGATTTATATTGATAATTTATATAACACAAAGATATATTTTTTATTTTATCCTCTAAAAAAATCTTACTTCTTAACTTAAGGGTAATATTTGGCTATTATCTAGGCAACAAAAAAGCTATGAATGACCTGTAAAATAAGCTCTGGGAAGATGCCAAGAGTAATGGTAACCAATGCTAAAATAGATACAACCCCTACAAATAAATTGTTCTTAATTGCAACATTTTCTTGACTATTTTCATGAAAAAATATACGATTCAATATCTTTAAATAATAACCTATGGCTATAGCACTTGAAAGTAGTCCGATAGCAAATATCCAAACATTGAGCTGATAGATTCCCATTAATACTCGATATTTAGCTATGAACCCTCCAGTAAAAGGAATGCCTGCCATTGATAAAATACCAATAGCTAGTGCCAAAGCTAATATAGGTTGATGTTTACTCAAGCCATTAAGTTGGTCTAGGAAGATAGAGTTGCCTTGCTCTAAATAATCTAGAATAACAAATACAAGAAGACTAGCTATAGAATAGGTCATTAGATAAAATATAAAAACACCTTGATCATTCATAGCTACGCTTAGTATAATAGCCACTAATACAAAAGCAATATGCGAAATGCTAGAATAAGCCAGCATCCGTTTGATATTATTCTGGACCAAGCCTAATATTGCTCCTAGCAGAAAGGAAAACGCTATGATCGGTAGAAGAAATTTGCAGTAGTTTTCGAATTGTGATTTAAAAAAACCGGCGAGTAAAAAATACATAGCAATAGATGACCCTAATTTGACTACGGTAGTCATAAAGCTAGTAACTACAGTAGGTGATCCATCATATACATCGGGAGACCAAAAATGAAACGGGGCTACTGCCATTTTAAATAAAATAGAAACAATAATAAAGATATATCCAACATGGAAATAGGCAGGTAATTGACCTCCATGATTTTCTTGTATAGACATAATTTCATCTAGAACGAAACTGCTCGTGCTGCCATATACCAGAGCTATGCCGAAAAGTAAAAAAGCACTAGCGAAAGATCCTAAAATAAAGTATTTTAAACCAGCCTCAAGAGATATAGCTTGATTTCGTTTACTAGCAGCTAATACATAGAGTGGGATGGACATAATTTCAATTCCGAGAAATAAAGTCAAAAGATTTCGCTGGCCAAAAAGTAAAATAACACCGCAAGTACTAAATAGCATTAAAGAATAAACAGCAGACCAATCATAGTCCTCTTCATACTTTCTATGCGCTAGAAAGATGACTAGTAAAAGAAATAAAGCAACTACACTGACGATTCTAGTCAGCGGAAACATAGTAAAAAAAGTTGGAAAATCCAAGCCTAAACCTAGGCGAAGATGCAAAGTGGCTAAGGCTATTAAAATACCTGATATGCCGAGATATTTCGGCAGCTGCTTATTAGTCAGAAAACTGGCAAACATAGTGCAAAGCCCAGTGAGAAATAGGATAAGGATAGTTAGCATACGTCTTTCTTAATTATTTTTTAACTCTAACAAGTTGGTTAAATACTGAGAGCCATTGGCTGTGAGGTCTAGCACATACTGAGGATATATACCGAGAAGAAATACTAGCACGACTATAAACCCTAAAGCATAAAGATCAGCATTAGATACGGGTTTAAACTCAGATACATGATCAGATACTTCACCCATAAATGCTCTTTGGAATACGCGGAGCATATAAGCCGCTCCGAGTATAATAGTAATACCTGCGATAGCCCCTAGGATAGGCTGATACATAAATACAGACATGAGAAGCAAGAACTCCCCAGGAAATCCATTAGTGAGTGGTACAGCAATACTTCCTAATATGATGATAAAAGCAAGAGTGGAGAAAATGGGAGCCTTAGAGGCGATGCCTCCTAATTCTGATAGATAACGAGTACCAGAACTTCGTTCTATGATATCAATGATATAAAATATCCCAACAATATTGATACCATGCACGAGCATTTGAAATACAGCTCCTTGAAAGCCAATATATTTATAAGAAAAAATACCGGCTGCTATGAGTCCTACATGCGACAATGAGGAGAAGGCAGCTATGAGTTTCATATCATTTCTTCGCAAGGCTATCGATGCGCCGTAGATAGTTCCAAAAATAGCTAGGGCCAAAATAATTTTTTGAATAATAGGTAAAGACTCTTCCTGAAAAGGAACTAACCAGCGAATTAGACCGAATAGACCCATTTTTAGCATAATGCCAGATAGCAGAATCGTACCTTCTGCGGGAGCCTTTCTGTAGGTGTTAGCTTGCCATGAATGCAAAGGAAAAATTGGAATTTTTACACCAAAACCTATAACAAGGAAAAGAGTGTATAGGATTTGAGTAGGCCCAGTGAGCGAGTTTTTAGCCATTTCAGTGATTTCGAAACTAGTCGTCTTAGTCTCAATAGCAAATAATATGAATGCGGTAAGAATAAATAAACTACCTACGAAGGTATAAACAAAAAATTGCACAAATGCTTTGTTAAGGTCTTTTCCACTGCCCCATTGATAGACTATGTAGTAGACTGGAAGAAGTGCTAACTCCCAAAAGAAATAAAAGAGAATAGCATTAAGGCTTGAGAATACTCCTATCAAGGCAAACTGCATAAGAAATATACAACCGTAAAAAGCACTTGTATACGATTTATTTCTTGCTAGAATATTGACATAGAATACGACAAAATTGGTCAAGACGAACATAAGTACACCTATACTATCTAATCCTAGGTGCAAACTGCCTCCAGTTCCTGCTAGGAAGCTCTCATTATAGTATGTGAAATTATAATAGTTTAAAGGATTGTATTGAAACAATACATAAAGTGATAGCAGAAAGAACGCGCCAGAAAAAGCCAGACTATACTCTTTAACCAGCTTATGAGGCATGAAGAAGGCTATTATAGCCACGACAAAAGGTAATATTAATATCAGATGCACAATGCTATAGTTTAATATTTAAAAAACAAACATACTTAAAGATAAGACGAGAACCGCACCTATGGCTATATATACTAGGTAATACTCTATATTTCCATTCTGTATTATACGAAGCAGCTGTCCTGCGCTATATGCTATTCGAGAGCTACCGAAGGTGATCGGCTGTATGAAATAATGCTCTATGTAGTAGAAGAAAAAATCTCCTAATGATTCCAGAGGTTTGACAAAAATGTTGTGATAAAATTCATCTACATAAAACTTATGCTCGCCCCATAGAGAGAAGCCTCGACGAGGTTCACTTAGTTCAGTAAGTCTTTGTTTTTTATACTTGAAATAGGAAAAACTGCCTAATACGATTACTAATGCAGTGGCTATTAGCATAAGCATAATTTCCATACTATGTGATAAATGATTCACATGTGCAGGTATTGCTTTTAAAGAATTGATTTTAGAAAGCCAAAGCCCCATTTTCTGACTGGATAAACCACCTATGAGGTTTGGCAGATTTAAAACTCCTCCTAAAATTGAAAGAATAGCGAGTATGATTAAAGGAAGGGTCATGCTGCTCGGACTTTCATGCAAATGATCCTCCTGCTCCTTAGTTCCTCTGAAGTTACCACTAAAAGTCAAGGTATATACACGCACCATGTAAATGATTGTAATAGCTGCACTTGTCAAAGCAAATCCCCAAATGATAGGAGAATGATTATATAGTTTTTCTAAAATCTCGTCTTTAGAGAAAAATCCTGACATGAATGGAGCTCCAATAATAGCTAAAGTTCCTATAGCAAAGGTGAAGTGAGTCAATTTAATTTTATTCTTCAAACCGCCCATGCTGAGTATATTCTGCTCGCCACTCATAGAATGTATTACGGACCCGGCTCCTAAGAAGAGCAGCGCTTTGAAGAAGGCATGCGTGGTCAAGTGAAACATAGCCGAAGTATAGGCTCCTACACCGAGTGCTACGAACATAAGACCTAATTGAGAAACTGTGGAGTAGGCTAGAACTTTTTTGATATCATTCTGGAATAATCCAATGAGAGCTCCGAGAATAGAAGTCGCCATACCAATGACCAAGATAAAATCTAAAGTAAATGGTGCTAACTCAAATAAAGCAGCGTTGCGAACTACTAAATAAATACCAGCTGTGACCATAGTGGCAGCGTGTATCAAAGCTGAAACCGGCGTAGGACCTGCCATAGCATCAGGTAGCCAAGTATAGAGAGGTATTTGAGCACTCTTACCCATAGCTCCTATAAATAAACAAAGTGTAATAGCTGTATAAATATATGGCTGAAATAATCCTAGCTGACCACTAGCTTTTAGTGCTAAATCCTCGGCAGCTATAGAGTTGATTTCATTGAAATTGATGGTGCCAAAGGTCTGAATACATAAAAATATACCCAAAAGGAGTCCTAAGTCGCCAATTCTATTCATGATAAATGCCTTGCGAGAAGCATGACCGTATTCTACATTTTTAAACCAAAAACCAATCAATAAGTAAGAACAGAGTCCTACACCTTCCCACCCGATGAATAGCATAATAAAATTGCCGCCAAGTACTAGCATAAGCATAGAAAATATAAAAAGATTGAGGTAGGCAAAAAACCGACCAATACCCTTATCGTGAGACATATATCCGATAGAGTATAAGTGTATCAGCGTGCCGATGCCTGTTATAATGAGCATCATCCAGGTACTCAATTCGTCTACCCATAGATTGAAGCCTATATGAATGGTAGAAATATGCATCCATGTAAGTAAAGGAACATCATATGCACCTGTGCTCAAAACTTTTCTATACATAAGTAATGCACAGATAAATGAAATGAAGACAGCCGCTGTACCTATGATACCAGAAACTTTGCCTAGCCTTTTCCCTCCAATCAGATTGATGAGAAAGCCTATAATAGGAGATAAGATTAATATTTTAGCTAAAATCACTTGACTACGTTTAAGTTTAACCTTTTAATTTGTCCAAAAAACTACTATCTATAGTTCTGAATTTTCTATAAATCAATACGATAAGAGCTAGTCCTACTGATACTTCAGCTGCTGCCACTAGCATAGAAAAAAATACAAAGATATGTCCGTTCATATTGCCAAACATTTTAGCAAACACAACAAGTAAAAGATTGGAGGCATTGAGCATGAGCTCTATACACATAAGGAGTATTATCACATTTCTGCGCACGAGCACACCCAGCAGTCCGATACAGAAAAGCGCCGAGCCTAGCCATAAATAATTTTCAAATCCAATCAAGTTCATTTTATCTCGCTTATTTTAATTATCAACTATTAGTTCTTACTTATTCGTTATTCCCTATTAGTTATTAGTTGATTTTTCACGACTACCTAAAAAGACTGCACCTACCATGGCCGCAATAAAGAGAATAGACGCTATTTCAAATGGAAAAACATATTCTGTAAATAACAAATTGCCAAGAGGTTTTATATATCCAAAATCTGCCGGAAGAGCTTGTCCTACAGCACTATTCGTAGTAGGTACAATCGGCATATCACCCATATTTTTAATATAAACCAAGAGAATACTCATAAGCATGCCACTAGCAACTAGGCCAGCTAGGACTTTCCATAGAAAAGACTTATTGGGTTCATTGTTGGCATTCATATTCATTAGCATTAATACGAAGAGGAATAGCACCATGATAGCGCCAGCATAGACTATAATATTAATAATGGCTATAAACTGTGCATGCAATAAAACATAATGCCCTGTGAGGCTAAACATCGTCAGAATTAGAAAAATGACACTGTAAATTGGGTTTCTAGCAAGAACAACCATGAGCGCACAAATAAGGGTTATGGCAGAAAAAGCTATAAATGCAATATTGGTTAAATCCATAGGTTAAGATTGTATTCCTTCGAAAACTTGATTATGCTTGTGTTTGGGATCTTTTTTAAACTCTAAGACCTCTAGGGTTTGTCTCTTACTGACATCTATAGGGTTATTTATGGACTCTACCAGAATATCTTTTCCGTAGATGAAGTCTTTACGCATGAACTCAGCATCTACTATTTTATCAGTCAAGAAAATAGCTTCTTTAGGGCAAGCATCTTCGCAGAGGCCGCAATAAATACAACGCAACATGTTGATTTCATAAATTTCAGCATACTTCTCTTCACGGTAGAGATGTTTTTCATTGGATTTTCTTTCAGCAGCCACCATAGTGATAGCTTCGGCTGGACAAGCTAGAGCGCAAAGACCGCATGCCGTGCATCGCTCAGCTCCTTTTTCATCGCGCTTCAATACATGCTGACCTCTATAGATTGTTGAAAATTCCTTGGTCTCTTCTGGATAGCGCACAGTCGCTGGCCTTCTGAAAAGGTGGCTAATAGTAGTCGCCAATCCTTTGAATATAGCAGGAAGATATAGACTCTCCATGAAACTCATTTTGGTCTCAGTGACTACTTTCTTCCTTTTAGATAGGTTAAATAACTGTTCGTCCATGTATCAAACTTGAAAGTGCAAGTTTAGCGAATTATTGATAATTAAGAATGAATAATTTTAAGAGAAAAATTGACGAAAAAGTAAAGAATTGTGACATGAGAAAGAGATTGATTTCAGAAAAAAGATATTTATGGCTAGATTTGCGTTAAAGTTTATCTTATTGAAAATTAGACTACTATTGTTTTTTATTTTTGCTTTTTGCACATTCGCTCAGAGTCAGAAACCATTTTCTTCCAGAGCCTTGGATTATTCTTGGGTATACAAGAGTTTTGTTTGGGCGCAAGTATCGAATCGTTATTTGTCCAAGTTAGATACTCCTTTAAACAATTTTAATGGAAAGGACTACTATAGTTTTGAAAATTTCAAAATAGCGGACTCTGGCACTAAAGTTTTCGCACTTACAGGAGCAAAAGAATATCTTCTTATGGATTATTCTCTAAATGTAGGAGATACGCTAGTCTCTAATTATACCACTAGTCCATATAAGCTGCGGGTTATTGCAAAATCGAAGGTAAAAATAGAACATGATAGTTTATGGCGAATGGAGCTAAAGTCTGTGGCTCATCTTACCAATGTTCCTGCATTAATATGGATAGAAAGCCTCGGGTGTTTAAATGCTTTCCACCCTATAAACTGGCCTAGTAAGTTCAATTTTTAAGATCTAGGGTTCAATTTAGATTGTGTGATTCACTTGGATACTAGTATTTTGAGAATATTTGGTAAGAATTGTGCCATAGATAATTCATTAACTAATTCAAACAAAATATGGCACACCTGGGCATCTAACCATAGCGGTGATTTGAAGTTTTCAGTTCCTTACTATTTCACAAATCACGATACTACTTTATTTGGAAAAAAGTACCGAACTATGAATCAAGTAAATCGATTTGTGCGCTATGATTCTTTATCGGGCAAATATTTCATTCTTGCAAATTATAACAATGGTCAAGAATTATTAGTCTATACCGATAAAGTAAAAATCGGGGATACAATGGCTATTATTCACGGAACAATTCCTGATACCGTTGCTAAGATAGAATTTAAATGGGTTGAAGATGCTTATCGAAAAGTTATAACTACAGTATATGAAGTTTATATTTCAGGCATAGGCTCTGTGAAAAGAGTTATGTGGAATAATAATCTGGCGACCTTTCCAGAGTTTGCTTCTGGAAATATTTGTTTTGAAGAGAATGGCACTATTCGTTATCATTATCCATTTTTTTATCAGAATAGGGAACAGTGTGAAATTACTTCCAGTATCCAAAATGTCTCTTTTAGGTCTATTTCCTTTTTTCCTAATCCAGTTCAAACTAGTTTAAATCTCAATACTTCAGATAAAAAAGAATTTAAAATTAGAAATAGCCTAGGGGTATTGGTTTTAGAAGGAGAATGTGAAGATAAAATTGATTTGTCAACACTTTCAAAGGGGATATATTTTATGGAGCTTCAATCTAAGAATCTGATTAGTCATTTTAAGATTCTGAAAGAATGATGTAGTTTATGAATATGTTGTCAGAATAAAACGGTGCTATAAAGGGCGAAGTCCTCCCCCGCGTACTCGGTAGAAAAATTTAGATGAGGTAAAAAAGATGACTTGTTCTGTCTTCCCAAAAGAGCTATAGAATCAGATCTTTTTAGAATTTATGATTCATAAATATAGGTATTAAAAACCAACAGAAAATTGAAATTAGAATGATTGAGACGATATTCATTATGAAGCCTGAATAGGCCATTTGTTTGAGTTTGATATGACCACTGGAAAATACAATAGCATTGGGTGGAGTTCCCATAGGCAGCATACTCGCGCAGCTAGCAGCCATGGTCATAGGTATGCCGAGCATCAATGGATTCATGCCGACAGCTATAGCTAAGCTGGTCACCACAGGAGCGAAGATAATGACCTGCGCTACATTGCTGGTGAGCTCACTGATAAAAATAGATAAAGTCGTAACGATCACGACCAATAAAAATCCATTGACGGCATAAGTCGCTAGCCAGTTTCCTAGCATCTGGACCAGCTTAGCTTCTTCCAATCCTTTTCCCAATGCAATACCTCCACCAAATAGCAATAAAATACCCCAAGCCATTTTTTTAGAATCTTCCCATTCCAAAAGATTTTCTGTGCTAGATTCTGTTTCAGATTTCATACCTGAGGGAATCATAAACAAAAGAATTGTGGACATCAGCGCAATGATGGTATCATCTAACTGGAAATTCGTATGGATTTTGTTAATCAGATCTTTGGTAATCCAAAGCAAAGATGTGGATATGAAAATAATAAAGACTCTTTTTTCAGCCGTTGAGAATTTACCTAATTCTTTGTATTGATCATGAATCAGCGCTTTGGTCTCCGAATTGGATTTTATATGATTTGGATAGAGCCATTTAACTAAAATAAAATACATAGTTACCATCAGTAAAATCGATAAAGGTGTACAAACCACCATCCAGTCCATAAAGCCGATTTGATGATTAAACTGCGCTTTGATATGACCCACATAAGCTATATTGGGTGGTGTGCCTATAATAGTTCCCACACTCATATTCGATGCCATGGCGATGACGAGTAGTAAGACCAGTGAGAAATTAGCTAAATTGCCCTCTCCTGAATGATTCTGTTTCATCACATGAATTATGGATAACGCAATGGGAAGCATCATAATTGTAGTAGCCGTATTGCTTAGCCACATACTCAGTAGACCTGTAGCAATAATAAATCCTATTATAATTCGATCACCACTCGTTCCTGTTAGTTTCACGATACTCAATGCTATCCTGCGATGTAGATTCCACTTCTCTATCGCCAAACCCAGCATAAATCCACCTAAGAATAAAAAAATAATAGGATTGGCATAGGCCTCCGACACTTTTTCTATCTTCATTATTTGGAGCAAAGGAAATAAAACCAAAGGCACAATGCCTACTACAGGCATAGGTAGCGCCTCTGTAATCCACCATGATATCATTAATGTGGCTACAAATAAAGTACGATTGGCAAGTTCCGAAATGGCTAAGGGATTCGTCGAATAGAATAATGTAGCTAGTATTATTCCTATGATGATTTTGGCTGGCTTGGAGTAGAAATGAGTCATTTCATAAATTAATGTGCTCTTGCAAACAATACCCGATGTTTCGTTTCTTTGCCAGAATAGATACATTTTCCGGCGGTCTGCTCGTAGTCATAAGGAATACATCGGATAGTAGCTTTTGTTTCTTCCTTGATTTTTTCTTCGGTCTCAGCAGTTCCATCCCAGTGCGTGATCACAAATCCTCCTTCGGCTATTTTGGATTTGAAGTCTTCGTAGTCGGTGCATTCGCGGGTATTGGTGTTGCGATATTCTTTGGCTCTGTTGTAGATATTGGCTTGAATTTCCGTCAATAAATTCTCTACATGATCTACTAATTTATCCTGTGATATAGATTCTTTGCTTAAGTTATCTCTGCGAGCTACCTCCGCTACATTTTCTTCTAAATCACGAGGTCCGAATACGATGCGGACAGGTATACCTTTCATCTCATGCTCGGCAAATTTAAATCCAGGACGCTTCATAAGGTCGGTATCAATTTTGCAGCGGATACCTTTGGCTTTGAATTGCGTTACAAATTCATTACATTTATCGATTAAGATTTGGTTCTGCTCTGGTTTTTTCTCATGGAGGAATGGGACAAAAACTACCTGATGTGGCGCCACTTTTGGCGGCATCACGATTCCTTTATCATCCGAATGCGTCATCAATAAGGCTCCTATCAGTCGAGTCGAAACTCCCCATGACGTAGCCCAGACGTATTCGTCTTTTCCTTCGGTGGTTTGATATTTCACGTCAAATGCTTTCGCGAAATTCTGCCCTAAGAAATGCGAAGTGCCACATTGCAGCGCTTTACCATCTTGCATCAAGCCTTCTATGGTATAGGTATCATCGGCTCCTGCGAAGCGTTCAGACTCTGATTTTACTCCTTTATACACGGGTATCGCCAACCAGTTTTCTGCAAAATCGGCATAAACTCCTAACATTTTTTTGGTTTCTTCTATAGCCTCTGCTTGCGTGGCATGCGCAGTGTGTCCTTCCTGCCAGAGAAATTCGGCTGTACGGAGAAATAATTTGGTGCGCATTTCCCATCGGACTACATTCGCCCATTGATTGATCAATAATGGTAAATCTCGATAAGACTGAACCCATGTCTTATAGGTATTCCAGATGACGGCCTCGGATGTAGGGCGCACCACGAGTTCTTCTTCTAGCTTGGCTTCTGGATCCACTATGAGTTTTCCCTTATTGTCTGGATCATTTTTTAGTCTATAATGGGTCACGACTGCGCATTCCTTAGCGAAGCCTTCAGCATTTTTTTCTTCTGCTTCAAAGAGTGATTTTGGCACGAATAGCGGGAAATAGGCGTTTACATGCCCTGTATCTTTAATCATTTTGTCAAGGGCATCTCTCATATTTTCCCAGAGCGCATATCCATAAGGCTTAATAACCATACAGCCCCGCACGGAGCTATAATCTGCTAGCTCGCCTTTAATGACTAGGTCATTATACCATTGATTGATGTCTTCTGCTCGTTTGGTGATAAAATCGCTCATAATCTGTTTTATAAAGTCAACAAATGTACATCAAAATTTTTATTCAGTTATATTCCCAAGAATGAATAAAAATTTTATGGAAATTCAATTATATCAATCAAATCAATCATTATTAATAAGAATAAGATAAGAAAATGCTATTTTTGGTATTTTAAACTTTGAAATGGCTATAACGGAATATACACAGAGTGCTATGGGTTTTCAATGGGTAGATATAGTCTCTCCCGATGAAGCCGAGCTTTTAGCCTTGGGTGAAAAATTTCAGATACACCCATACTCAATCAAAGACTGTTTAGAGCCCGATCATCTGCCGAAGTGCGAATCTCAAGAAGATTATCATTTTATAATCACTCGGTTAATGATAGAGCATCCGCATAGTTCAAAAATTCATACTATACAGCAGGCTACATCTAAATTAGCTATTTTTTATAACGAAAAATTTATCTTGACTATTCATAGATTGCCTTTAGATTTCATAGCTACTGCCAAGGCAAAATATTATGACTCAGGAAAGTGCCAAACGCCGACTGATTTAGTAGTAAGACTGCTATGGAATGTGCTTAAAACCTACGAACAACCTTCCCTAGAATTAGCTAAGGAAATAGATATCTATGAAGAGCGTATCTTTTTGAAAAATTTATCGCCACTGCTGATGCAGAATCTCTATTTTCTGAAGCGGAGAACTCATATAGCTCACAAATTACTCCAAATGACGGGTGGGATAGCACAGAGTATTCAGGCCAAAGATAAAATAGCGCTTAATGATATGCGAGATATGCATATTCAGCTCCTATCGGTCTATGCGCAGAATCTAGAAGATGTCAATAATTTATTGCATTTCTATATGTCTATTTCTTCTCAAAAGACCAATGAAGTGATGCGTATTCTGACTGTTTTTTCTGCATTTTTTCTGCCCTTGACGTTTCTCGTGGGAGTCTATGGAATGAATTTTAAATATATGCCAGAGCTAGATTATATTCATGGATATAAGCTGACTTGGCTCTTTATGATATTAATTACCATCTTTATTTTACAATGGTTCTGGCGAAAGAAGTGGTTATGATTATTAAGTGGTTTAGTAGACAGTTAGAAGGAATAGTCAAAATAAAATAAGTAACATGCGGTATTACAGAAAGATAAAAGGCTATTTTAAATTGATAGGACCAGGATTGATAACAGGCGCTAGCGATGATGATCCTTCAGGAATAGCCACCTATTCTCAAGCAGGAGCCATGTTTGGTTTGAGTACCTTATGGACTTCTATACTTGCATTCCCCTTGATGGCTGCTATTCAGCAAATGTGTGCTAGAATTGGCTTAGTAACTTCTCATGGCTTAACTCGTACACTCAAAATTCATTATCCTAAGCCTATCTTATATTTAATGCTACTATTCAGCGCACCGGCTATCGTTTTAAATATTGGATCAGATATTGCTGGGATGGGTGCTGTTGGCAATTTATTGTTTCCCAGTATAAATTCATCCTTATTTAGTTTGTTTTTTACCGTCTTATTGATAGTATTAATTATTTATCTCCCATATAAGAAAATTTCTAGCATATTAAAGTGGCTCTGCTCAGTCATGATAGTTTATTTAATGGTGCCTTTTTTCTATAAGCAAGATATATGGTATATTTTAAAATCTACCTTTGTTCCAAAGATTATTTGGGATAAAAATTTTCTACTAGTATTAGTAGGTATTTTGGGTACGACGATTTCACCTTATTTATTTTTTTGGCAGACGTCTGTAGAGGTAGAGGAAATGCGACAAAGTAAGACGCTTATAGTAGTGAATAAAAAGCTAATAAGTGATGTCAATATGGATGTAGATTTCGGAATGATATTTTCGGGCGTTATTATGTTTTTTATAATCCTCACTACCGGTACAGTTTTGTTTGACCAAGGTATACATCAAATAGACACACTAGAGCAAGCGGCACTAGCCTTGAAACCTGTAGCAGGAAATCTAGCCTATTTGTTATTTTCCATTGGAGTGATTAGTACTGGTTTGATTGCTATTCCAGTTTTGAGCGGTTCACTTTCGTATATTTTTGCAGAATCATTTGGTTGGGAAGAGGGATTGGATAAGAAATTTCATGAAGCGAAGGGTTTTTATGCTATAATTATCGTTTCGCTGATTGTAGGTCTTGGGCTTAATTTTATTGGAATTTCACCAGTCAAGGCATTGATATATACTGCAGTTTTATATGGCATATCCGCGCCTGTATTGATAGGTATTATTCTCCATATTGCAAATAATAAGACGATTATGGGCGAATATACAAATGGTTTCTGGGCAAACCTGGTAGGAGTATTTAGTTTACTAATAATGCTTTTAGCAGCATTCGGGTTATTATATTTTCAATTTTATTAAAGTTTTTAAAAAGGGTATTAAACAATGCAAACTTTCTGGAGATTCAACATAGTCATATTTTGTTTTTTATTTTTTGGACAGCCAATGGCTTCCCAGCAATTTAGCGTGCTGACCTGTAGCCGAGGAGACGAGATTTACAGCACCTTTGGTCACTCGGCTATTCGATATCAAGATTCGATACAAAATATCGATTGGGTATACAATTACGGTTTGTTTGACTTTCAGGATCCCAATTTTATCCCTAAATTCTGTATGGGTAAGTTAGATTATATGGTGGGCAAAGAGACTATGAATGATTTTATGGGTCAGTATGTCTATCAGCAGCGAGAGGTGAAGGAGCAGGTTCTAAATCTACAAACTAGTCAGCGAGATAGCTTGCTCAGATTTCTCGAGTGGAATATTCTGGATGAAAACAAGTTTTATCGCTATGATTTTTTATTTAATAATTGTGCGACCAAAATAATCGATGTCATTGAGAAGCATTGCAAAGGTGTACAGATGAAATTCTATGAGGAGGAGGATAAGAAGACCTTCCGTGAGCATATTCATGGCAATGCTGAAAATTCAGTGCCTTGGATAGACTGGGGCATGGATGTGGCTTTGGGTATGTCAGTGGATAAAAAATCAACGGCACGGGAATATTGTTTTTTGCCAGAGTTTGTAGCGAAGTCTATTGCATTAAGTCAGATTAATGGACAAGCACTTGTAGCCAAAGAATCTGTGTTAATACCAGAGACCCCTGGGATAAGATCGAGCTGGGATTGGTTGTTTAATCCCCATATTTTCGGAATGTTGATTATGTTAATTGTGGTCATATTAAAATTTAAACCTCAATCATGGTCTAATATTTTTTTCGGTACATTCTATTTATTATTGGGCCTAGGTGGATTAGTTATAGGCTTTGAGTGGTTTTTTACCGAACATTCCGTGACAAAGAATAACTTAAATTTACTTTGGTTGAACCCGCTTTTTATTCCTTACGGATATTTCATTTTAAGAGGAAAGACTTTGCAAATATTGACATTAATTGTCAAAGTTTGTTTGACTATTACCTTGATTCTTGCCATATTGGGGC
>Ga0078894_10001124_pt1 | contig 19634 bp, 18 predicted proteins | sample LauGreSu1BDMLBSD_2_FD_67506 | JGI IMG/M metagenome (GOLD analysis project Ga0078894, IMG submission 67506) | Freshwater lake microbial communities from Lake Michigan, USA - Su13.BD.MLB.SD (version 4) (version 4) | ecosystem: Environmental > Aquatic > Freshwater > Lake | place: Lake Michigan... | reverse complement strand
GCCGGTGCTGGTGCATCTGTTGAAGTAGATCCAGCTGTAGCACCTGAAGAATCGTTGGTTGAGACCGTTGGAAGAACACCTTCGCGGCCAGTCATTGAGTTAAAGCCAAGGAATGCTGTGACAACCAAAAGTAAGGAGAGAGCAACTTTCGAAGACTTGGCAGCAAGCTCTGATGCCTTCTTATAGGTGGTTGAAAGCATTTCGAGAGCTGTAAGGCCACGCTCTTGATCGATAACAAGCTCTGAAAGCACTCGGCGAAGGGATGTGCGGGCGCGTGAAACAGTATGGCGGACAGCAGATTCCTTGATTCCAAGCTCAGCAGCAATCTCTTCCGTTGAACGGCCTTCCATCTCCCACATGACAAGCGCTGCGCGCTCAGCCGGGGAAAGGAGAGCCAAAGCTTGGCGAATAATTGCTGCATCTTCAGCCTGAGAGAGAACTTCTGAGTGGTCGCCTGAAACCTGCCACTTAGCCTCAACTTCAGCTTGGGCATCGTCGATAACAACAAGGTTGGGGCGGCGACCTTCCATACGGAAGTAGTCAATGCAGAGGTTTTCGATGGTGCGGTGTAGATAAGAGAGTGCGTGCTCCTCTGATTCAAGCTCAGGAGCTGCAAGCATGAACTTAATGAGTGAGTCTTGGGTGATTTCTTCAGCCTTAGCTGAATCCTTTAATACGCGGTTGGCATGCGCGAGTAGCTCTGAACGGTGCTCAGTGTAAAAAGCCCCCAGTTCAGCAACTGTCCATACGCTAAGTGCCACTTTGTTGATCCCTCATTAACCGGTTTTGTCTTGCAGAGTCAGCCGTCGCTGCCTCTATCCCCTACTACGAATCCCAGTCTAGATTGTAGCGGGAAGGGTACAAAACGGACATTTCGTTTACTTCTTACGCGGCGTGGGTATGCTCAAGATGTGGAAATTGTCGTCACCGGCGGAGCGGGCTACATCGGAGCCCACGTTGTCAATTGTTTACTCTCCGCGGGGCACCAAGTCTTTATCATCGACGACCTCTCAACCGGAAAAACTTCATCTATCGACCCACGTGCGATCTTTATTGAGGGGAGAGTGCAAGATCGAAAAACTTTGGACCATGCGTTCAAAAAAATTTCGAATCCAGCAGCTTCAGGTGTGATACACGCAGCCGGTTTGAAGTTTGCAGGCGAAAGCCTGATAACACCGATTGCTTTCTACGAAGCAAATACTGTTGCAGTACTTGAACTTGTTAAGATTATGAAAGAAACGGGTGTCTACAACCTAGTTTTCTCCTCTTCAAGTTCTGTTTATGGAAACTTGCCGGGATCAGAGTTAGCAACCGAAAGTTCAGACTTATTGCCCGTAAGCCCATATGGAAGATCAAAACTCTTCGCTGAAAACATTATTGAGGATTCCAAGCGCGAGTTTCCACTACGGGCGGTCTCGCTTAGATATTTCAATGTGATTGGAAATGGCGAAATCTCCTCTATCGATACAAGTACCTTTAATTTACTTCCGAACATATATCGCGCAATGGAAACCGGCTCTACCTTTCAAGTGTTTGGTGGCGACTATCCGACTTTAGACGGCTCTTGTATACGAGATTATGTCGACGTGCAAAAACTTGCTGAAGCACATGCACGTGCAATGGAGAGTCTTGTGGATGGCGTGCAAATTCCTCCAGCAATTAATCTTGGGAGTGGCTCCGGATTCTCCATTCTTGAGGTAATTAAGGTGGCAGGAGAGTTGATTAACCAAGACCTGGATATAGAAATCGTTGCAGGGCGGCCTGGAGATCCTGCCCGAATCGTTGCAGACTGCAGTGTCGCAGAAATTTATCTCTCTTGGAAGCCAGAAGGTGATATCAAAGAAGTAATTCTGAGTGGTTGGAAAGCCTGGCAAAGAAGCCGACTTATTTGACGGTATACAATACTGTGCACGCAACAAACTTTATGGGGGGCTTTTGAGAATATTAGTAACAGGTGGTGGTGGATTTCTCGGATCACATCTATCTAGAAAATTACTTGGCCAAGGTCACGAAGTACTTGTTGCTGAGAATTTTTTTACCGGGTCGAAATCAAATATTATGGACCTGTTGGAAAATCCACGATTTGAATTGATTCGCCACGATATATGTACTCCCCTATCGGTTGAAGTTGATGCAATTTACCACTTAGCTTGCCCTGCATCTCCTGTCCACTACCAAAAGTTTCCAGTCCAAACAATCAAGACAAGTATTCTTGGCAGCATCAATATGTTGGACCTAGCGACTCGCTTACAAGTTCCTATCTTATTTAGCTCTACGAGCGAAGTGTATGGCGATCCAAATATTTCTCCTCAAGTTGAAGAGTACTGGGGAAATGTAAATCCAATTGGAATCCGTGCATGTTATGACGAAGGTAAAAGGGCGTCAGAAACACTATTCTTTGATTATCAGCGCCAATATTCAACTAAGATTAAAGTCGCGCGAATTTTCAATACTTACGGGCCAAATATGAGCCCCCAAGATGGTCGCGTAGTCAGTAACTTTGTTATGCAGGCCCTTTTGAATAAAGAAATAACTATCTACGGTGATGGTTCTCAAACTCGTTCCTTCTGTTATGTGAGTGACTTAATCAATGGACTAGAGAAGCTCATGACATCCTCGGAAGATGTTAGTGGTCCGATAAATATCGGAAACCCTACTGAATTTACGATGGTCGAACTAGCAAATACAATAATTAATCTTACGAAATCTTCGTCAAAAGTTGTTTTCAAGGATTTACCTCAAGACGATCCAAAGCAACGAAAACCTAGTATAGAAAAGGCCGCATCCAGCCTTGGATGGAGTCCTACGGTGAACCTTGATGAGGGGCTCGCGTTAACTATTGAATACTTCAAAACCAAAATATAAAGTCTCAGTCATCACTTGCAGTTTGAGTGATTTCGAGGGCTTGTCACGTACATTAATAAGTCTTCGTGGATTGATTGGGAATGAAATCGAATCAATTCTTGTCTTAAGTAAATACAGTTCTTCCGAAATTGCCCGACTGAAGAGTATTTCTCATTCACGGGATTGTAAAATTATTGAACAAGAACCTGAAGGAATTTACTCGGCTATGAATAAAGGTTTAAGTCTAGCCGAGTCTGAATTATGCATATTTTTAAATGGTGGGGATGAAATCTGTGACCCTCGGGCATTTAGAGACTTTGCATTTGGGCTGACCAGTCACGAGTGGGCGTATGCGCCGATTTACATCACAAGCGGTCAGAAAGATTCTCATCGGAAATATGAGTTCAAACCGTACAGCCGCCTCAAGCACAGATTAAGTATAAAATTTGTTCCTCACCCTGGAACTATATATAAAACGCAGATTTTGAAACTTATGGGTGGATTTAATACTTCCTTCAGTGTCGCGGCTGATCAGGAACTCGCCATGAGATTTGCGCAGAGATCCCACCCCAGGATTGGTGAATTGCCTTTTGCTATCTTTTATTCAGGAGGTACCAGTACGCGTCGCCAAAATGAGATAACGAGTGATTTCAAATTGATGTCGAGACAGGTTTTCGGTAATTTCTTTGGAATGGGGTTCCTTGACAGTCTCATTTGGGGGATGGTTCGGTATGCACGAAAATTATCGGAAAAGGTCAATAGCCTCAAGTAGGTAATTTTCTAGATTTTTTTTCCATAAGTCCACCGATGCCACTTTTCTTGCATTTGATGCGGCGTTTGCACTATAAAAATCAAAATTCAATCGAACTTCATTAATGGCTTGTAAGATTTTTTCTCTTGAAACTTTACCTTGGTAGACATAGCCGCCTTTTGTAAGGGCAATCTGTTCGGCAGCGGAGCTCACCGAGCCGCTAATGACTGGAGTTCCTGTTCCTAAGCACTCCATAACCACCAGAGGGGATCCCTCAAACCATGTACTAGGGAAAATCATGCCTTCGTATTTGGAGAAAATTGCATGATCTCCGGGGGGGTAAGTTCCAATCATTCGAATGTTTCTTTTGTCTTTGATTAAGCTGCGCACAACTTCATTTAAGGGTCCAGATCCTGCAATATCCAGCGACTCTTCGTCGGGCCAAATTCTCAGTAAATCAATGATTCCTTTTTCGTGAGAAAGCCGACCGGCAAAGAGCCAACCTCTCCGAATGGCTCCGGAGTTGATACCCAAGGCCATCGATTCGCTTGGCGTCCGAAGAATTCTCATTTTTTCTTGAGGGATGACGTCCTTAAAGATTTGTCGCATATTTTCTGATGCCAGGAGAAAGAGTGTCGGAAATTTAACTTGAGGATAGTCTCTTTGAAAAATTAGGTGTCTTGATGCATTCATCGCACCAACCAACCCAGCGCATTGATCCAAAATTGCATTAAGTGCTGATCCATCTCGACACTTTAGGCAGGGTGATCCAGATTGCCAGGCGATCGATGAGGGGCAAAAGAGACGGAAATTATGAATACTAGAGACGATTGGGCCCGGCGCTGTCCTCATCCATGCGTAGCCTGATCTCTGACTTAAATTCAAAGTGTGGATTACGTCCGGCTTAAATTCCTTGATTAATTTCTCCGTGTTGACTCCGGTTCCAATGAACTGGGAGCGCAATTGATTCAACTTTCTTTTTGCTCCGGAATCAGAAAATCTTCCATCAAGGACTTCATGCCCCAACTCGCGAAGCGACTGTATTTGCAAATTTGCTAGATTGTCCTCGCCCCCAACTGAGCCATTCTCAATAGGTGCGTAAGGATCATGAAGAGCCAAGATTCTCAAGTTAGTAGCCTTCCCGCGTCGCTTACGCTGTATCTTATCCCTTGTGGAACTACCAGTCCTTATTACTTTCTATAACCGGCCCGACAATTTACGGGAATTACTGGCAAAAGTTGCTGGTATAAACGGATTACAACTTTTTTTTGCCTCAGATGGTCCAAAGAGTCCAATAGATTCTTTGGAAATCGAAAAATGTTGGGGTTTAATCAATAATTTTTTTCCGGAAATTCCTGATAGCAATAAATTTAGAAGGGGCAGTAATTTAGGCTGCAAAAATGCGATGGTAGGAAATCTTGATTGGTTTTTTTCCAAAAATTCTTTAGGCGTAATCTTGGAAGATGATTGCTATCCTCACCCAGAATTCTTTCTTCAGATGTCTACGGTACTCCGCGACTCAAAACTTAGTAAATACCTGACTGTTTCGAGTGGAAACTATTTAGGAGAAATCTTCACGGCTCCAAGATCCTCAGTTTTCCCCATGATTTGGGGGTGGGGAACTTGGGCAGAAAATTGGCATTTATACCAAAAAGAAATCACAGAACCAACAAGAGTGTTGGAGTTCCCTTCTAATCTCATGTGGCCGTCAAGCGGTCGTCTAAAGCGTTTCTATTTTAAAGACACTTTTAGGAAGAGGTTTTCGGAGGTTCAATCAGGAGAACTAGATACTTGGGATTATTCTTTAACTGCTACCTCATGGAAACATGGGAGGTTGAATTTACACCTCGGGGGAAATCTTGTACTTAATGCTGGTTTCAATTCTCAAGCTACTCACACAACTAGCCATGCTCCTTCCTGGGTACCAACGAAATATTTGGTGTGCGATCTTGATTTAGCCGGTATCGAGACATATGTCCCACAGTTGGATCAGGTTCTTGCAGAGACCGTTTTTAATTGCACCACAAATTCTGTAATTAAGAATTCAATAAAACGGATACTGGGCAGATGACTGAATTTTTTAAACGACTTCTTCATGCGCGAGGCCGAAAAAAACAGGCTGCCAGGAATTTCTATGTCAAAAAAACTCAAACATTGATGAGAATCGATTCTAGGCCCACGACAGAAATAAATTACCTCTTAAAAAATAGATTCCAAACTCAAGTGATTTCTCGCAGTACTCTAGCCGGCGCTTCCGAAACCTGCTTTGTTACAAAAGACGGAATGTTTAGACATAATTTTAACGTAGCCGAAATTGTCACCCTCAATTCTGCCATAGTCGATACCGAGTTTAATCATGTATATGCAATTACGAACAGAGGCGCTCCTGTTCTACTTCAGGAGTCGAGCGACTGGCCTTCATCAACAATTACCCAATTCCATCGAATAGCTTCCTCAATTTCTAAAGTAACTCTTGCGAATGTTTCGCTTGGACTAGGCTCTCGGGGCTTCTATCACATGGTGGTTGAAGATTTATCAAGGATTATCTCTTTGGATAAATCCAATAGAATTCTTCAATATGCTCAGAGTTCTGGCAAATCATTTGAGATTCTTGCGGCTATGTCGTTCGAAGTAATTTCGGTCCCCAAATTTGTCAGAGTTGAGAACTTTACTTTTGTCACTCATGGAAATGATCTTGGCTATTTAAATTCATGGCAACTAAATGCATTGAGAGAAAATTTTAAAGATTTGAAGATGGCTCCGTCTGGTGAGAAACTGTATATCTCAAGGAGTTTCACTCGACGTTCTCCCTCATTTGAAGCCGGACTTATGGAGAAATTACGGAATTCAGGATTTAGAATAGTCCATCTCGAAGAGATGAGATTTGAGGATCAGGTGCGCTTGCTTTCTTCTGCAGAAGTAATTGTAGGAGTTCATGGAGCGGGACTGACAGGCAGCCTTTGGGCGCACCAACCTTTGGTCATTGAATTGATGGAGGAGAATTATTTTAATCGCTGTTTTGAGTGGCAAACTTTAATGAATAATGGGAAATATGAGAGAATCTTTTATACCGCAAAATCCACTGACGCTGATGTTATCTTTGATCAGATTCTTACAAAATTGAACGCAATATAAAATTCTGTAGTTTTTCATAGTCGCAATTCTTAGAAAAGAGCGGTTGGCTGATAATTTTCGCCATTTTTTCTGGTGATTTATTCAGTACCTCAATATATTCGATGAATGACTTCATGCTTGTAAAGTCTCGAAGATTCACGATTGCCTCTTGATTGAGAATACCTGCTGCATCATCGCCCCAGTAGAGTGGGACAGATTCCGAGAGCCAAGCTTCCAATACTTTTTCCGTCACGTATCCTGGATACAAATCATTTTCGAAACATAAATTGAATTTATGTTGGCTTGCCATGCCAACCTTATCCTGCACGTATTTTCCGTTGTATCTTCCAAAAACTGACACTTCGCCGAATTGGCTCAATTGCTCAATTGCTCTAATCCTCATTGGGTGGGGATTATTCATAAACACAGACACAAATCCATTTCTTTTTTCTACTTGCTCAATTGAAATTTGTCGGTGTTCCATGCACTGTAGAACGGTTTTTTTATGCTTTACATATCTCCCCCCTTTTTCCGAAATGTCCAAGTACTGATAAACAAGCGGTAGATAGAAGTTTGAATCAGAGTAGCTATCTAGATCAAAACTAATCGTTCCATCAAAGATTCCAGATGGAGGCCGTCGGTTTTCGAAAGTCCACCAGAGGTTTTTTGACTGTGTGCGTATGGGTTGTCGATACCCGTTATGAATACTTAGCCAATCAACCATTCCACTATCCGAGACCTTGGACTTGAAATACTTTAGCGACCGATCAAGCAATCGAGTTGAAGGGTATGAGCCATAAACATCGAGGGACAGTTTTTTAGGTAGGAATTCGCCTAAATCTAACAAGCAGTCCTGCAGAAGATTATCTTCATTGTCAAAGTCATAAGGAAAATCAAAGTATTTGGCGTGTAAGGATTCTTGCACGTTCATATCATTTCTGATTCTTTAAAAAAGTCTGTGTCCGATATTGCACGGTCATCTATATATTGATGCGCGAAAGGTTTTCCAAGAATCAAACGGTTGTATTTTACTCCCCAAAATTCCAATTGTATTTCTGTTAAATCGCGCCAGTCAATTCCTGTTTCTGATCCTCGTGCCGTAAAGATTGTTATTTCGTTTCCTTCGTCAAAAAGTTTGTTTACGCGCGAAATTCGGGTTGTGAAGGGTAAAGCGCGTTCATATTCGCCCTCTGTATTGGTACAAAGCGTTCCGTCAAGATCAAAACAATATTTTTTCGACACAGCATCAGTATAACAAATTTCTTAAGGCTTTATGATTAGCGCCCCGAGATTAATCGTGATTGGCATTAGCAATCTGCTTGAAAATTTCTACCCAGTCTAGAAATTCCAAGGTATTTTACCTTTCCATAATTCTCTCAGTTTTTTCATTCCTGGGTAGCGCTCAAGGAAATTAAAAAGTTTCGTTACTCGTGAGCGTATTTTAATAAAGGAATATGCTAGATAAAGGCTAGAGAACATAATCACAAAGCTGAGGGAGCTTCTCCAATTTGCAATCGACCTGTCTTCGAGGATTACAAAGAAAGCGCAACCTTTTTTTCCTCGCTTCTCCCGAATATCAAAAAGTTTTTGAATTCGTTTTGTGCGTAACAGCATTTTAGAAATGTTAAGTCGGTGAGCTAAATGGTGTCCTTCTATGAACACCGTCTTCAGATAGGGAGAATTCTTAATCAACGTTTCAACATTGAAAATTCCATTGTTTACATCTATGCAAATAAAACCTGATTTTGTTCCTGAACTTAGACTTTCATAATCATTTTTCAAAGTAAAGCTTCAGAAACCCGCTATATTTTTCTGCAATTGCGCTATGCACCAAGGATTAGTTTCGACACTTGTTAATCTTCCTTCGCAATTTGCCAATATAGTTTTCGTTATAGTTCCTATTCCTGCTCCTAACTCTAGAATATCTCGAGGTGCATTTTCCCTAAGTATAAAGAGAATTGTATTTATTGACATTCTAGACGCGATTTGTTCTGAACCAACCATCCCAGAATATTTCAGTATGATCATGTCAGAATACGCTTTTTCGCTGTCGGAATTAGTAATTCTTTGCATAAGGAAAAGATGAACCATTAATCTAATTTAACGAGGGTGACTTTGGGCTTTTTGCGAAGAATTCTTGGATTAATTAGTGCAAATTAGTTTTTCACCTCTTGTTTCATTACACATGTTTAAATTCATTGGTTGAAGTCACTAATAAGTTTTTCCTCGGCTAAGTCAATTCTTCGTAGATCTGGATCAGGGACTCCGCGGGGCCTTTGCGAGATACAATTCAACGATTGGTCTCATCGGTTGTCCTTCATTTTCGTAAAATTAACACTTTATTGCACCTTTAAAAGACTAAAGAGAGTAGTATTAGAGAGTCACGGTGGAGGATTTATGCAACGAAAATTGGTTATCGCAGGTCGTGAAATATCTGATAGTTCAGATGTGTTCACTATCGCAGAGATAGGTCATAATCACCAAGGGAGCGTGGAGACTTGCGAGCAGCTATTCCTAGCTGCCGCAAAAGCTGGAGCTACCGCAGTTAAGCTTCAAAAAAGAGATAACCGTGCTCTCTTTACAGACACATTCTTTGATTCTCCTTATAGCGGCCCAGCTTCTTTTGGACCTACTTATGGGCTTCATAGAGAATTCCTAGAATTTGACCTAAATCAATACAAGCATTTAAAGAAATTTGCTGAGAACTTGGGCCTGATTTTCTTCGCCACAGCGTTCGACTTCAAGAGTGTGGATTTTCTTATGGAAGTTGGGGTACCAGTTATAAAGATTGCATCCGGAGACTTAAAGTCATTGCCACTATTGCGTTATGCCAGCAAAACGGAAGTGCCTCTAATTCTCAGTACTGGTGGTGCTGAAATGGCGGATGTAAGAATCGCTTTAGACAATGTTAATGCGAAGAATTCAGGTCTTCTTCAGTGTACGGCCGCATATCCAGCTGAACCAGAGGATATGGATTTGCGCGTTATCTCAACATTTAGGGATTCGTTTCCCAATACTGTGGTCGGGCTGTCCTCGCACGATCGAGGAATTGCATTCCCGGTTGTTGCGGCAGCTCTTGGCGCCAGAATTGTAGAAAAACATTTTACTATCGACCGATCAATGCAGGGAACTGATCATGCATTTTCCCTAGAACCCGGTGGAATGGAAAAAATGGTTCGAGATATGCACCTCACGCTCCGCGCCTTAGGCGATGGAAATAAGAAAGCTCATGATTCTGAGAAAAAGGGGCTTTATAAAATGGGTAAAAGCATCGTCTACGCGCAAGACTTAAGGGCAGGGACTATTTTGACAGAAGATATGTTGGAAATACGTTCCCCTCTTGATGGGTTAAACCCACAACATTGGGATTCTTTTGTTGGGAAAAAGCTAACCTTAGATGTTCAAAGGCAAGCTTTGGCTGACTTTACACATATTTGAGGCTTTGAAATATGAAGGACTCAGTGGCTTGCTTTCAGTTCTCATCCGGTAGTCTCCATTTAGCTGCTTCAATCGAAGTTTCAGAAAGTGCCAGTGGTGACTTAGAAAATCTTGATTACTTCTGGTGGGGAAGCCGGACGAGATATCCCTCAATCATGGCTCGGCAACTGGATACCTTTTTATCTGACGCGAGTCCCAAAATGATAAAAGTTCTTTTAGGAGCCAGTCGATTCAAGAAAATCAATCTAAATCCACGTGTGAAATTGCCGAAACCGTATTTTGAGCCAGCTCGAGATGCGCTCTTGCTCCAGCTTTCTAATTGTCAAGACCTGGACTCACTTTACATGCTTGATTTCGGAGGGATAACCCCAGGTCCTGCAATAAGTAACGCCCTAGCTTTTGAAGCTCAAGGCAAAATTGACAGGATAGATGCCCATAGGGTGATATTAAAGAAATTGTTAATATCTTATCTAGAAGTCTACTTTTTAGCTTCCGAACGTATAAAGAAACATGATTACAAATCAGTCATTGTTTATAACGGCAGATTCTTGCATGAAAGGGCCGTCTGGGATGCCTGCAAGAATTTAGGTCAAGATGTGATCTTGTATGAAACCGTACGTGACAGATTCCACTATAGGCATAACCAAGGATTCCATAATCATATCGTCAATCAACAAGTAATGATTAACCATTGGAATAATTCAGAATTACCGCTCGAGAAAAAAGTCGAAATTGGTTCTCGGTACTTTAAGGACCTTTCATCTGTAAAGAACGCTTTCTATAATCCTCCCTCGGATTCTGTGGTGTCTAAAAGCAAGAATATTGTTTTTTTCTCTAATTCTGACGATGAATACGTCGGATTTAGGGAGAATGGTGTTCTGCCTGATCAACTAGAAACTATCTTTCTGATTGCAAAGCACTTGAGTTGCTCGAATGAATATGAATTCATTGTTCGACTTCACCCGAATTTGAAGAATAAGTCTTTATCAGAACAAGAAAGGTGGAGGGTTCTTTCAGACATTCCCGCAATACGCATTTTTGATCAATTCAGCCCTCAAGATTCTTACGAGCTCATGAGGAAGGCAAGCGGTGTGATCAGTTTCGGAAGCACCATTGGCCTGGAAGCAAGTTTCTATGAGATACCCTCTCTAGTTTTTGGAGAATGTTCATATGGGAGGCTAGGGGCTGTAGATACGGCCACAAATATGGTGGAGTTTCTCTCGTGGATTGACACATTGCCGCTCGTCAAACAACAGCTAAAGGTCAGAAAGCAGAATGCTTGTGTTCGGGGGTTTTGGCTAGAGACAGGTGGAAGGAAGTTTGAAAATTCAAAGCTGCTGGAGTCTGGGTGGGGCGCCTGGGAAATAATCGAATTCAGGGGAGTCGGCCTTAATCCGAGAAGATTTTCGAGAGAAATCCATCTCTTGCAAAACTTGATCAAAAGGAAATGGCGAGGGTTTCACAGAAAATGAGGTATCTCGTACTATCCATTGGCCACAATCATTGGCAACAAACAGTATTAATTGACCATACATTAAATTTGCTCGAATCCGGTCACGAAGTTCATTGGGTGCAAGTTTCCTATTTTGGGTATTCACTTTGGGATGACCCAATCTCTTTGTTACTGAACAACTTTGTAAACAGGTGGAAAATTTCACGAATTGCTCGTCACTTGAGAGCCAATCCGAAATTTTCCATTGAATTCAGGAGTTTAACAAAATATCCAATTCTAACGTCCTCAAAGCTTCTAAATGATACTGAAGCTCAGGGTGCAGTAAAAGAAGAAATTGTCACAATTTTGAGAGATAGTCTCCCCTGTGGTCACCACACACAAAGACTAAATAAATACTTAGGCACAAAGTTTCGTTTATCGCAGCAATTTTTTATTCAAATCATAAAAACCGCAGATCCGGATTATGTTGTTATTTTCAACGGGCGATTTCTTCTTGAAAGAAGTGCTTGGCTGGCATCTATAAAAAATTTGAAAAAGGTTATTTTTATCGAAAGATTCTCTGCGCAATGGAGTGACCGCTACTATGAATTTCACCACCCTGTTCACTCAGTTAGCGATCGGAGTTTGGCAATGATGCTGTATTCAGAATCGCAAGTGGGTGCGTTAAATTCAGCAAATCTGGTGGGTCGAGAGTGGTTTTCCAATAGGCGCCTAGCGTTGACGCAGAAATTTACTTCAAATCAGACGGTACAGTTCACAAGACCCGATTGGGCTACAACTTTAATCTCCTTTTTTCATTCCTCAGAAGACGAACTCTTTGTCAGTGACTTATCGGATTCGTCTTGGGGTTCGCAATTCGAAGTAATTAAGTGCCTGGTGGATATTTGTAATTCTCGTCCCGGGTATCTCTTAGTCGTGAGACTGCATCCAAATTTGTTGAATAAATCTAGACGTGAATTGAAGAAATGGTACGACTTTGCTGGAATATTTACTGCAGACAATGTAAAGTTTTTAATGCCAGGCAACGAAGTTAATTCTTACAGTGTTGTGGATAAGTCTGATTATGTAGTGACTTCAGGCTCAACAATCGGCGTTGAGGCCGCATATATGAGAAAGCCATCGCTACTTTGTGGTCTCGCGTTTCATCAAGACATGGGAATGCTTGAGATAGTAAATAATTCGGAAGCTCTAGGGTTAGCTCTTACGAAGAAGTATCCGTCTGCATTATTGGAATCTAGGGCTGAAATCTCACTTAAATATGCTTTTTTTCTAGCTCAGGCTGGCATTAGAGTAAAGAACCTTAACAAGGTGGGAAGTGCAGATATTCAAGATCCCTGGTTCGAGTATCGTGGGGTTAATTTACGACCATTTAGGCCGGCCTCATTAATTAAGAAAATTGAAGTTTCTTTTTACTCAAAATTTCAGATTTCTCGAAATTGTAATTGCGGTGGTTAAGAAATTTAGTTCGGGGGTTTGCGAAAAATAAACGCGACTAAGGGTCTGGGGTGCTCTGTAATTATCTGGTTCCCAATCAATGGTACGTTTCTACCAACTATTTCTAGCATCCACGCCCTGATTAACCCTTTTCGTGCCGGGATTTTAATGCCAAGAAAGGATTCTAGCCTGAATATACAAAGCACACGTTTTACGATTTCTTTCAGATCTGGTGTTGGGGTTATAGCCTGGATTTTGTCAAGATCAAAACCAGCGGACTTGAAGAATGAAATCCACTCGGAGTCCGTGTACTCATGTTCACCGTTATCACGGCGTGAGAAGGGTTTGTCCGTCGGGAATCCCTTGTTGATCAGCCAATCTTCCTCATAAACATGATTGAGTAAGTCTTCACGAGCATTCCTTGTGGTTCCATCAGGCCATGAGCGATCAACTGAAATAAAGTAACCTCCAGGCTTTAGAATCCGAAACGACTCGATCGGAGGTATGAAGGGATCTTGCGCATGATGGAGAGCTTCAAACTGCAAAATAAAATCAAGGCTGTTTTCATCTAAGTTTAGTTGTTCGAAGGTTCCTAATGCAGGAATCACTGTCTCTTTATTGCGTGTCAGAAACTCCTGTACCGACCTCCCGATCATTGTTTCAACGTATTCTTTAGCTGCTTCAACCGCGATAATCGCTTGGATTTTTCCCTCACTATCATGCTCAAGCATCGATATTGAAAATAGGCCACTTCCACAGCCTAATTCGAGCCCCACTCCCTCTAACTTCGGGAATATTCCTGTCTCAAGCATTTTTTGGGTGACTTGATGAATTATTTTGAAAGGTGCGGATCCTTGGTTGCTAATTACCTGTTCAATATCTATATTCTCTAAGTTCGCGCGCAGTGACTCTTCTCTATTTCTCAGAGCCAGGGTTTCTCTAACGGCTAAAGAATCAGATATTACTAAGATTTCATTTCGGTTTCGTCTATTTCTAATCTGATCGATTTGCATAGAAATCTTTTGCCTCTCCAAAGAAATTGACTTGCCCATTTTCCATCTGCAAAATCTTAGTTGCGACATTTAGTAGTTCTTTATCATGTGTAACAAATACGACGATAGAGTGTTTAGCAATCTCCTTTACTAACCCAATGACGATCTCCTTATTCTTCGAATCAAGAGAGCTTGTTGGCTCGTCAAGAATATAGAGTTGGGAATCTCCAATAATGGCACGGGCAAAAGCGATTCTCTGCCTCTCGCCGCCAGAAATATTCGAACCATCTACATTAATTGAAATCTTGTTGTCATGAGACGGAATTAAATGTTTTAAATTCAGTGCCACCAATGTCTCTTCAATCAATTCTCTTTCATTAGAGTTAGATTTAGGATTGAATGAAACTACTTCATAGATATCTGCTCCAAAGAGGATAGAATTCTGAGATACATAGCCGATTCTCGGCCTGGCGTCACCTCGTTCATCCGATTTTCTTTTTGAAGAAAAATAGATTCCTCCGTTGCTCGGAGAGTTCAATCCTCCGATCAAGTCCAAAAGTGTTGTTTTGCCTGCACCTGATTGCCCCACTATTGCAAGGATTTCACCCACTTCTATTTCAAAATTGATATCTTGTAAAGTGCTCATCGCACTATCGGGGTACCTATAAGCTAAATTCGAGCACAGCATTGAGAAAGGTTCCTCAAATCTAACGAATTCTCTTACGTTTATTTCACTAGATGGTTCATTTGAATCCAGCATCAAGAATAACTTCTCGGTGACTCCTTTTGCATTTCGGAGAGAGATTGTTGAATTTTGCAACCTTTGGAGTCCGGGAATCAATCTGTAGGCAACCGCCATGAAGAGAACCATGATTGTGACAGCATGGCGAGCATCATTGAGGATTGTGACAGTCGCAATTACTGCAACCGCTACAAATAACATTGCAATCTCCAGAAGGTATCGGCTTAGTGTGTTCAACCATTGTGCTTGTTGGGCGTATAGGCTTTGTTTTTGTTTTTCAATTATAAATAGTTCTTGGATTTCAGTTTCTTTTTGATAAATCTTGATTTCTTTGATACCTCGAAATATCTCAAGGAACTTTTCATTTAGGTTCTCTGTCACTCTTGCGGTTTCACGTCCAAGAAAGTCAGCCCGTCGATGTATTGGCCCATTCACAACCAAGAACACGAGGCCAAAAATAGCCAATGAGGCTAAGAAGGCTGCTGGTGAAACGACGAACGCTAATATCCCCATCAAAAGTGTTGAAAATAAATCAGTAAAAATCGCAACAAAACTGCCAAGGATGCCTACCACGAATCGATTACTCGCGATTGTTAATGCGTATTGATACTCCGAATATTTATTTTGGTTGAATTCAAAATTTTCACGGTAAATAGCTCGTCGGAATACCGAATTTGCGATTTGGGCTTCAAGTCGAGAATAGAAATTAACAAGCTTAAAATTTAATCCTGCTTGAAGTAAAGTTCTTCCTACTAACGTTGCCAATGCGACGACAGTCAAGAATACTAGTAGTTGTTCAGAGTTGAACGATGAAGATGAGAGCGAATTCAATATTTGTTCGACTCTAGTAGGTTTAGAGTCACTTGTAACTCTTTTATAAGCCAGTGTTCCCACCGCCGCTAAGAGTGAAACACCGATGACGTCTAACAGTGCCAGACCAATAGAGACGGGAATTAGGAGAAATAGTTTTTTTCGGTCCCCTTTAGGTACATGGCGCAACGCCTCGCGTACAAGGGCGATATTCTCCATGTTGGCTTCTTTCCACTAGACGGTAAAAACAGGTTCTCTTAAAGGTTGCTGTAAATTTACAAATCTAGAATCAGATGAACTCCCGGACATTTAAGATTCTAATCAATTTTCGTTGAGAAGTTACCACTGGAACCGACACGACACCGTGTTTTTTGAATATCAATATGGCCTCTATCTCGGGATTGTCAGCAGACTCTAAAATACTGATCGGGTTGTGATTTAAATAGTCATTCGCGGGAGCGTCCAGATCAATTCCTCCCCAGATGGCCCGTAAAAGATCACCTTCCGACACGACACCTACAAGAAAACTTGAATCATCCACAACGAAGCATGTCCTTTCGTGTCCCGCGAGAACTTTTCGGACCAGATCGCCGATTGTGGCTGTATCTACTTTGTTAATAATCATGATTCTCCTAGTAGTTAATCTGTTTAATTAAGAATTCTGGACTTACTGCTGTTGATTCCAGAATTTCTAGGATTCTTTGGCTGGACTCACCATCTCCATATGGATTAGTTGCTTCTTTTGATCGTTCAAGGAACTCATTAGATTTAGCAAGCTTTATCGCACCTTTGAGCTCGCTTAATTCAAAATTGCAATCAATTACATTCTGACCTCTAAACCTAAGGTCTTGGCGCCGGCCAATGTTAATTGCAGGAGTTCCAAATGAAGGAGCTTCAAGAATTCCACTACTCGAGTTTCCGATAATAAACGTTGAGTGTTTAAGCAGTGAGAGATAGTCTAGCCGATTTAGATTTGAATAGAATCGATCGTCAGTTCGCAAAGTTTGTTTAATGTGATGCTCAATGACCAATTTGTCACTGTCATTATTTGACCCAATCCAAATTATCTGGGTCTCTTCTCCGTGGAGTATTGAAATTAATAATTCAATTTTTTCCGCAGCTGAATCAGACTCCTCCGTAACCCCATGAAGGACTGCAAGTATAAAATTATTACTGCTGACAATTCTTCTCTCGATAAGTTCAGCTATGTCAGGGATTCGGCTAATTCTAATTTCATCAATTTGAGGGGCGCCTGTCACGTGTACGCGATATTCGTCCTCGCCTGATCGAACTAATCGGTTTTTTGCATCCTCATTTGCAGCAAAGTGAAGATGTGCATACCTTGCAATTGCATGTCTTGTAACCCCATCAATGTTCCCGCTTCTCTCACCAGCTTGAATGTGTGCAATAGGGAAATACTGAATAGCGGCAGCCAAAGTAACTCCCAGCTGTTCTACTCGGTCCCCAGAGATAATTACCCAGTCATATTCATTGTTTGAAAGCCAGTCGCTTGCGCTTAGCACCGCCAGTCCTAAAGATTTGCTCATTCCGATGCGATTGTCTCCGTCAACTGAAGTATGAAACTTTCCTGCAATTTGATATCCGTCTTTTTCTATTTCTTCGACTAACAACCCAAATCTGCTCAGCACAGACATATTGCAAGCCCAAATTTCACACTGGTGTCCCCGCTTTAAGGATAAATCAATTAGTGGGCGTATGTAGCCCCATTCGCTCCGTGCTCCAAGCGTGAATAAAATCTTCACCATTTAATCCTGAACAAAATCGTTTTCAGACATGAGTGTATTTGCGTTTACATCTCGATTCAAAGTCTTTCCAATGAATTCCTTATGTCTGAATGAGGGCACACCTGTTCCAGGACGCTTTCCCCAGATGTCCTCCTCTGACACCACATGTCCTTTAGGTAACTCTCTCAAATAAACAAGTGAACGATGGGCCCATTCTCGGATTTCAAGCTCAGATTGATGAATCTCCTTTTTTGCTTTAAGGGATTTATCGAGATTATTCAACATCTGAATTAGGGATTTCACTTGGTTAAAGTCTAAACTCACATCTGAATCCGGTCCAGTAAGTTCATGGCTTACGGTGACGTGCTTTTCGAATACTTTTGCCCCGAGGCAGAAGGCGGCAATGGTAGTTTCAATCCCAGAAGTGTGATCAGAGTGTCCAATTATTGCTTTAGGAAACTTTTCTTGCATTTCAGAGATAAATGAAAGGTGCACATCCTCAGGGTTTGGCGGATACGCTGAAGTGCAGTTCATTAAGACAAGTTGTCCTTTGAATTCAGCGAATATCGAGTACGTAAACTCAATTTCTTGAACAGTTGACATGCCGGTAGACAGAATCATTGGTTTTCCGAAATTCATTATTTTTTGGTGCGTAGGATGATCCAATAATTCTCCACTACCAATTTTGTAGGCTATGGGTGAGATATGAGCTTCTAGCTCCTGAGCTGCTTTCCAAGAAAATGGAGTGCAAAGATAATCGATTCCAATCTCTTTGCAATATTCCGAAAGTTCGACATGTTGCTCAATAACAAGTGCATTCCTCTTTAAAAAATCATAAAGTGGTTCTCGCATGTTTCCTGACATGGGTACATCAGGCAACATTTCTTCATCTGGAATGTGGTGCTGAAACTTGATTGCATTACACCCTGCGTCTTTAGCCAGAACAATCATTTCTTTTGCCCGGGACAGACTTCCGTAATGTGCATCTGCACCTTCTGCAATGAAATAAAACGGGATTTTTGAATCAAGGAATCGTTGCAAATTGCTCATGTGAGAATAATACCTGCTAGATGGAGGCAATATTAAACAATAGCTGCTCCTTGTAGCCACAAGTTAGTTGGGTTTTTTGAGTCTCTTGGCCATTTCATGTGTAAGTAATCCCAATTAAAGTGCTTCTGCTTAGAGTACTGAAATTAATTGGCTGCACACCTTCTTCAGAATTTGCTGGAGACTCCCCTTCTCGAGCATCAGATTCGAATTAGAACTAGTTGATAGGTCATAGGAACTACCGAAATAAAATTCTGATCCAGAACTTCTTTCGTTTCTTGGTACGCTTGAGCTATCCCAGGACAACTTGGTTTACCATAATCGTCAACTACGACTATTCCATTCTTCCGAATTATCAACGCAAGATTCTGCAAGAACTTCTTGGTTACCTCATACAAATCCACATCAAGATGTAGAAAAGTCACTTGATTTATATTCCCTTCAAAGTCAAAAGTTTCTAGGGCGTCCCCAATTACATATTGGACCTTATTGTTGGTCAAATATTCGAGTGTTTCAGAAGTGGACTGCTTGAAATATGTCACTGGGTGAATATCAATATTCGAATTGATGTGGGGGTGGCCATCGAAAGTGTCATAAGCAATTACTTCTCCAGCACCAGATCTAAAGCTGTCGAGCAACCGTCTAAAGAAAACCGCATTTCCACCCTTATAGGTTCCCACTTCCACAATCTTTTGAATTGAATTACCTTTGGTTGATTCCAGGAGAAAATTAGCGAGTAGTACCTGCTGTACTTCATAGGCGATACTTCGCTTTTCGGACTGTATCTGAGTTAGAATTTGTGAAGTTGAATTATTCTGAGATTTCCAAAATTTTAAATTGTTGGTTTGAATGAACAGTTTTCTATCTGCCTTCTCCAAGTAAATTGCCGATACTTTTTCGAACTTTATAAATCTCAAAATTTTAATTAATTTGTTATTTTCAGTAATCCACAGTAAAACACTGCGGATAAGCGGATTTTTTTGATTTTTTAAGAAATGTTCCATTGCTCGCAACATGTTATAACTCTACTTCACTTTTGATTTAATTGTTACGACTTTGTGAAAGCATCAACCAAGTGACGCGGGACCCGCACAGGCAATTTCTTACCGATGCGGGATCAATCGAGAACTACGACTCCGCCAGGTGTTGAAAGGTGAACGGCCACTATCCCTGATTGCTCATCATTTGTTGATGGATCTACCCACTCGATATTTACATCCCCTAGTGAAGCGAGAATTTCTTCTTTAAACCATGAATCAGCAAG
>Ga0078894_10001123_pt1 | contig 19640 bp, 30 predicted proteins | sample LauGreSu1BDMLBSD_2_FD_67506 | JGI IMG/M metagenome (GOLD analysis project Ga0078894, IMG submission 67506) | Freshwater lake microbial communities from Lake Michigan, USA - Su13.BD.MLB.SD (version 4) (version 4) | ecosystem: Environmental > Aquatic > Freshwater > Lake | place: Lake Michigan... | reverse complement strand
TTCATGCCATCGCTGTGATACATGTCAATGACATCAATCTCAATATCTTTGAAAAATCCCATTAGAACGGCACTCCTTCAGGCAACGGAATTTTGTTCAACTCAGTTTGATACTTGCGATCGCCAACAACCAAAAGAAGATTGCGAGCACGCTCAAGTTTCTCAGCAAGATCATAACAATCTTTCGCGCTCAGTTCATACTGCGACATCGTATTTGCAAGAAGATGATCAGCAGCATCCACCAAATCAATCGCTTCACTCAACAATGTTTCAGTTTGCTTTTTCATATCAACCCCAATCTTTGAAAGAACCAGACGCTTCGTTGTCATCAAAACCAAGATTGTACTCAGCAATTTGCTGTTTGGTCATGAAACGCTCTTCAATCTCATCACTGGCATATGTTGCCTCTGTGAAGAAGTGCGGACGACGAGGGCGACGATAGTAACTATCAGCAGAACCACGGTCATACGGACCACCATGACGACGATTAATTTCCATTGTTCAATCTCCGAGAAAGAGCATACCAAACTGCATCACGAACAGCAGTATCTGTGGCTTCCTCGAAACCTTTGATATTGCTGAGTTTTTCTAACATCTGCATCACTACTTGCCAAGAGATGTCGATGCGATACGCAACAGCGACGATTTCATGGACTGCAGCATTGCCCTCGTCAGAGAACATTTCATAGTAGGGAGTATTCATTACGCTTCCACCTTTTCAAACATTTTACGACCAGCATCCATGAAGATGTTGAATGCGGTAAGGAACTCAATGCCCAACTTGGCTTCTTGGATATACCAAAGAGCACCATACCTGTCGAGGGTCTCGAGAAGTTCAAGAACACCAACGCCGTCACGCTTGGCTTGCTGTTCAATAATCTCGACTGCTTCGCTGATATTCATTAGGCAACCACCTGAATGCGCGGCTCGATCCACTCATCGTCGAACATGTGCTGACCAGGAAGCGGAGCAACGAAAGTGTCAGACCAGAACTTCTCTTCAACCTTACCCTCCCACACACGCTTGATCTTGTTGGCGCGGAAAGTGCCATCAGGAAGAATGGCAGTCACGAGACCGACATAATAACAATCCGTCGTGCTCGGAAAATCGAGCGACTTCACGACGGAACCTACTTCAACAGTGTTTTCATTTACCATACAGATATTATAGCACAAGGGGGTGAAATATACAACAGGTGAAACTCTTGCAAAATCAATAACTTACGAGCACCTCTTGGAACACACGTTTTGCCTGTTCGAAAGTGGTGTCTTGAAGCACGATTTTGTTACCAGTACTGCGGCATTCTATCTCATAATGATAGTTTCCCACATGCCAGAGTGTGTGGCGAGCACCGAATTTGTCATTTTCAGACATGATATAGTGCATGAATCTCACTTGTCGTTCTCCGTGGGGTAAGAACCTGTGTAATTGTCCCAGTTATCCATGATGTATTCTAGCACTTCAGACTGAAATTCTGCTAGATCTCTGGTTGAGGCATTTTCATAGTCTGGGTCTGTTGGCCAGTCGAATCCGAGGCGCATTGCGTCGAATTTCAGACTTTTAATTGAAGTGATTGTGGCTAACCTAAACGCCGCTGGGCTTTTTTCAATTTCGTGTTTCATGTATCCATTATCGTATAAAACACAGAATTCTACAACAGAAAAAACTCTTGTAAAATCAATAACTTACGAGACCCCGTAAAACCGAGCGAGAGGGTGCGAGAGCGGTCTTAGAATGGGGGTTCCCCGAGTTCGGGGGGGAGGTCGAAATAGCGTATTCGGACTCCTGCTTCACGCAGCATGGTTTCGGCGTGGTCGATCGAGTAATGCTTCCCAGCACCGACTCCTTTCCATGGACGATTCGGACCAATGACTTCCTTGATTCCTGCTTGGATCAATGCGCGTGTGCAATCAGCGCATGGCTTTGGTTCCCAGTTTAGATATGCGCGTGAGTTGTTGAGTGAAACACCAACACGAGCAGCATTGAAGATTGCGTTGCGTTCAGCATGTTCAACCCAGTGATACTTTTCTGGACGCTTCCAACGATCTTTCCAATCTTCTTCAATGCCGCGAGGAAAGCCATTGAATCCAGTCGACAAGATGACGTTATCATCATTGACGATTACACACCCCACCTTTGTCGACGGATCCTTGCTCTTCTGAGCGATCAGAGTAGCCTGTAAGATAAACAATTCATCCCACGATAGTTCATCACGAATCATAATATAGTTCTCAATTATTTGATTTCAATCTTACGAGGCTTCTGTTCCTCAGGAATGACATTTTCTAATTCAATTGAAAGAATGCCATCGGCAAGAGCAGCATCGCGAACCACAACTGTGTCTGATAGAACAAATTGGCGAGAGAACTTACGACCAGCAATACCTTTTACAAGATAATTGCGTTCGTCTGTTTCTGCCTTTTTGCCTGTTACTTTGAGAGAATTTCTCTCGCTAGTGATTTCAATCTCATCTTGTTTGTAGCCAGCAACTGCCAATTCCAGAATAAAGTTGTAATCATCTTTCTTGATGACATTCACTGGAGGAAATGCATTTTGAGTTGCTGTTAGCAGATGAGCCGCATTGTCAAGAGCAGCGAACGAATTCTCGAAACCAAGTGCTGTTGGTAGAAGACGATCGAAGTATGCGGATGTGAGTGCTGTGATATTAGTCATTTTGTAACTCCTTTAATAAGCAAGTTTATAGTTATGGACCCCAAATGGGCATCCAATTCTATTTAGCCAAAATTCGTTGGTCCGTCGACTTTCCAGTCCTCCATCGGAGGAGTTTCTGATGAAACGCCAGTTGAGCCAAATCCACCAGCACGCTCAGAGTGTTTTTCTGGACGTGTGTTACAAACAGCAATATGGAATGGTTCGTTGCAGGCAATCTCGCCTTGAGCGATACGATCGCCTTTGCGAATTGTTGCATGCATCTTAGAAACGTTTGTCAAAAGCACAAACACTTCCTCTTGATAATCAACATCAACAATACCTTCGCAGTTCGCTAGAATCAAACCTTTCTTGAGCGAAAGACCCGAGCGAGAATGCAAACGAATACTGTGATTCTGCAATGGCAATTCTGGACGCGAGATGTCTGCGTATGTTTCGATTGTTTTGCGATGATCGATTTTAAAGATCAATCCTGTTGGAATCAACAGACGATCTCCTGGATAAATTGAAATTTCTCCAAACGAATTAACTTGTCGTTCGATAGGTGAATTGAATGAATCATATCCAGTTACAACATTACTTGTTGGCTGGAATGATAAATCAAAACAGTTTGCTAAAGTAGTTCCGTATGTTGGTAATTCTATATCATTATTAAGGCGATACACACTCAAATAGATCATACAGTATCCTTTTTCTTTTTCCCGATTGTATACTTGGAAACCAATTGCCATTCGTTCTTATTTTTGAACGGAAGAATCTTGATTTGGCTCAATGGTGCAACATTATCTTTTGTCTTGTCTGCATCAACCAACTTGACCAATCCCCACTCAGCCATTAGATTCGCAATCGTGTTACGACGCTGAATGTCATTGTCAGACATATTGGATGGCTTACCGTCCAACTCAAAGAGTTCTTTGAAGTGCACGATATAATACTTTCCTTGTTTATGGAGGATATGGCAGGATTGATAAAGAATGTTGTCGTTCTTTGCTGCAACACCGATACGAGTTAGCGTCTCGCGGACTTTGAGGAAGTCGTCTTGCTTTTCTAATGTGACTTCTACCAATTTCTCAATCATGATCAATCACCTTTATATAATTGTTTTTTCATCGCGGCGATTTGGTCATCAGAAAGGATTTTTATTGCTTCCTCTGCCTTTGCATCGGAGTATCCATAGTATTCCTTGACAACACTCAAATCACTACTTTGAGCCTTTTTATGCCATTTAGAGTATTGGCGCTTTTGGGCTCTAACAATATTTAGGAGAAAATCATATTTGAGTTTATTATCGAGAGTCGTGTATCGATTCATTTCGTTCGCTAATAGAACGGTGTCTCTATGAAAAGAAAGAGCACGATTGACCATGAATGCTGAATAAGACTTTTCGTCCTGCTCTGTCAGAAGAGCATACTGCTTCGTCTGAAGAATCGACGGAATAATTTCTTTGAATAGATCAGCCATTGAACTTACATTCAACCATCATCTCAGTTAGACATGCGGTGAGGTTCAGTTCCTGGTCAGCGACAAATGCTGCTTGGTATTGATACTTTGCGAGAATCAATACGGCATTTGGAATCGTAGATTTATCCATCACATCATATAAACTATCATAGATCTTACGATAGATTTTTGCAGGATCATCACCACCAAAGTCAGCAACCCATTTACGCATTGCTCCGAAGTTTTGATCTTTGAGTGATGTAATCAAATCATTCAATGATATATCAGCAATGCTTGAAAGAATGCCAGCGTCAATCTTACCACTGACAGAATATCGCTGCAGTTCATTTAGAATGCGGCGATAATCTGGGAAATGCTTTTTGACAACCTCAACAAGAACTGCTTTGTCAAACGGAATCTTTTCGTTAGCAAGGATTTCTGATGCACGCTTCATAAATGAAGCAGCCATCTTTGGCTTATCTTCTTTACGAAGTTTAAATTCAATTACAGCGCAACGAGAATGCAGTGGTTCAATGATTCGATTCTTGAAGTTACAAGTCATGATGAAAGTGCAGTTATGAGCAAACTCTTCCATCGCAGCACGCATGGCTGGCTGAGTTGAGTTTGGATTCAAATAATCTGCTTCATCGATAATGATAACTTTCTTGCCGCCACCGAGAGACATTGAACTTGCATAGTTCTTGATCTTGACTCGGAAAGTGTCGATACCACTCTCATCCGAACCGTTGATCATCAAATAGTCGCAACCAATCTCATCACACAGTGCTCTTGCGACTGTAGTCTTACCAGTGCCTGGTCCACCGCAGAGAAGGAGATGGGGAATCTCCTTGCGATCTACATACGACTGAAAAGTGGACTTGTATTCCTCAGGAAGGATACAATCGGCAATAGTATGAGGACGATATTTTTCAACCCACAATGCTTCAACCATAATATAAAACTCCTTGTCACTCAGTCACTATTCTACGCCATTTACCGTTTGTCATCAAGTACATTTCACCATCTGGTCCGACGGTCATACTTGCTTTTACATGCCTTTGAGTTCCAGGAACAAACTGTGGTCCAAAATGGAAGGTATTAGGTTCCGTTGGACGCAGTTTACCATACTCAGCACCAATGGCTAATTTGCCATTGTAACCAGTAGATTCAATTTCCTTGATACACTTTGCTTGATCAGAATCTGGCAAAACAGCAGCGGCAGCAACTACGCCACCACCAGCAATACCACCAGCAAGACCAAGATACTTGAAGAAATTACGTCTTGTTGCCATACTTGTGCTCCCAGATTGAATAAAGTGCAATACCCAGCATCAACATGACTGGAGGTGCAGAATATGGAATCCAATGGAAGTATGTGTTCACAAGAGCGAAAATTGCGGTCAATAGAATTACGATCAGAATAGGCAATTCAGATTTATGCATAATATAACTCCAGAGAGAGAATGGGGTGGAGGAGGTGAACCCTCACGATGAGCAGTCTGGCGGATAGTACCGTCGGCAAAGAGTGCCGCACCCCATAGTTTTATTTAGCCACGTTTTCGTAAATGGTCTGGAAGTCACTCTGCTCTGCAACTTCCTCTTCATAATTACGTTTGTGATAAGTCCTTGCCAGTTTACGTCCCAACTTCTTGGGAATCTCACATTCGTCTTGCATCTTCTGAAGAATCTCTTTGATGAGATCTCGCTCTGCTTCAATACGAGTGAGTGAGTTTGAGATTTCTTGAAGGCATCCCAGAACCTTTGCTTTATCAAGTGCCATGATCAATCTTCTCCAAATGTCGACGCTGCTGCTTCAATCGCAATGTAATAGGTAATTGCAACAGTCTTGTGTTTGAACTGCGCCATTCCTTTCTTTGCAATCGCAACATCATATGAGCCATCAAGCAACTTGAAGTTTTCAACCTTCATAACAACTTTGAAAGTCTTACCATCAGTTACTGATCCAATCTCAATCTTAGATTGATCAGCAGAATCATCCTTCACGTCAGTTGCAATAAACTGAATTGTAGAACCATCGCTCTCAAATACAAAGTTTGGTGAGCCAGAGATGCCAGCACTCTTACGCATCCAATCAAGATCTTCTTGCGAAAGGCTGAACGAGCAATCAGGATCGCCGAATGTAATTGGCTTTTCTGGTGCTGTTACAATCACCTTTGGTGAACAATACTTGATATAATCAGACTTCTTCTTATTCTCAGTGCTGATATTGATTTTATCATCATCAAACGCCAACTCTGCATCCTTGTACAGAGAAACCTTTGCGAGGAGTTTATTCAAATCGTACAAAGCAAATTCTTTTGGAAAACTCTCACCAACTGTTGCTTCGACAAAGATTGTCTTCAGCGGTGAAATTGTTTTCAGAGTATTGCCAGACTTGAAAAGGAGACTTTGGTTGATGCTCGAGAAATTCTTGAGCACTGTCACTGTATCATCAGAAAGTTTCATAATTTACGACCTCAATTGCTTCAACACGATTATTATATAACGAATCAACTATTTTGTCAACCCTACTGGTCAACTCATCCAAACTACAATTATTATCCATCACAATATCATAGTCAGAACCAATCCAAGCCCATTCAGAATAATGGACTTCTGGATATGCATTACGCATCACATCTAGATTGTGATACCCCAGATTGCACTCTCGAGCCAAATCATACCACTCAGGATCAGGACCACGACGAACACGAATAACATGTCCCCCAGAATCTCTAATAGCCTTGATTTCATTTGGGAATCTCACATCAGCAATAACATAATTATTCCATGGTGCCTGTTCGCATCGACGCAAGACTGTGTGAACCCAGAGGTCAGGATGGAAAACATCCCTTCCTGCCTCTGTGCCCATCAATTGTAATGCGAGTCTGGGTGAGAATTCACGACCAAACTTTTTAGACCACCACTCATCTGGTTGTTCGCGCCATGCTCGAGATTCTGGAGTGTCACCCTCAAGCATGGCACGATTCCAACCAAACACTGCGGCGCAGGAATCCTTCACACTATTTGCAAAACTCTCTTTGAAGAAACCATGACGCTCTACCAAGAGATCTGCGACTGTGCCTTTCCCTGCTCCAATAAAGCCAACGAGTCCGACAATCATATATGATTATAGAGATCCGACGAAGTTTGCAACGGCTGGCATATCACCAGTGAACGCATAGGTTCCAACATGATGCGTCTTCATCCAAGGACATAACCAAATTTGACCACCGATATTTCTCCACCACTGGCAGAACATATAGTCTTCAGACAAGTAACGGTCTGAACCACGACCGCCATTTGCAACGCTATCAATAACAGTGTCAAAGTAAGCATGAATGTAACGTGAACCATCGAAGTTGGCTTGACCAACGTGATCTGGACGATACTTCAATTGTGGATATGCTTCAGCAAACTTGCCGAAAACTTCACGCTTGACCATCATGTAACCTGTGCCAATCTCAAGAACTTCAATCGGCTCAGCAACTGAGAACTTTTCTGTTCCTGGAACTGGATTGAAGACGAAATCACCAGCCAACTTTTCCATATCAGCAGGAGTAATTTCAGGATGACGCTTCACGCCTTCCTTGATTGCACCCCACTTGATCGATTTCTTTGGATATGGTCCACCAATGACATCCTTATTCATAGCAAGCAATGCAATTACATCGCGTGGATCAAAATGAATATCGGCATCTAAGAATAATAGATGCGTAAATCCTTCTGCTCGGAGGAACTCATCTACGAGATAATTGCGTGCACGAGTAATAAGAGATTCATTGAAGATGAAAGAAAAACGAACTTCAATGCCGTACTGTGTACACACAGATTGAAGATCAAGGCAAGACTTTAGATACATTCCATGCGCAGAGCCACCATACATTGGGGTTGCAACAAATAGTTTATTTTTGCGTAGTTCTTCTACAGAGACTTCTAACTGCATAATTATTCACTCCAGTTGTAAAATTTTCTAATATTGTCAATAATCTTAGACTGATCATCGAGATTTTCGTTGACCATTGTCTCTATATAGTCCATGAGAGTCAGCGACCCCATGATATTCGAGATTTTTGTCGCACGAGAATTTTTGAATTTATCATCTTGGTCGTCTTTACGATCAACATGGCGCTGTTCTTTGATATCATGTGATGCTGAAAGGACAAGAACCTTGAATGAGTTTGGAAACCACTCTGAAAGTTTGTCTAGTAGTTTACCATTGAACAAACGATCGCCTTCGAAGATAACATTTGTCTTCGCACCTTCTTCATACCACAGTTCAGAAAAGAATTTCTCTGCGTCTGGTTGAACAGCCATAGACAAACGATCTGTTCCCTGAAACACATTACCATCGTTTGCATACTTACCAAGAATATACAAATTCAATTTCTTGGAATACATTGCGTCAAGTAACTTCTGTGGCTTCACAACTTGCCAATCATCAGCCATTGAAATCAATCGAAACATCAGAGTGGTCTTGCCTGTCGCTGGTTCACCACCCATTGCAATCACTTTTACCATAATGCTTCTAGTCCTTGTTGTACTGAGGTTTCGTCGTCAAACATCCACTCAAGACGATCTATTCTACCACTTCTTACATAAGAAGTAAACTTTTCTTTGTTGATGACTGCGTTGTGAATTGCAAGTCTTGCATCAAGAGTTTCGTTTCTTGCTTGCCATAGAACATTCCATTCAATACCATTCCAGTCATCTTTTTCTGCTTGCTGAATCTCTTCAGACTGCCGATCCAAATAATATCCAAGATATCGCCCATGGTGTTCACGAAAGATTTTCTTGAATGAACAAAGGCAAGTCTCCATGGTGAAGAAATCTATCTGTAATTTGAGTTCAGGAAATCTTCCTCTTGTTTCTTCAAGAATGTCTTTCGCTTCACTTTCAAGGTCATTGCACTCTGATGAAGTAAGTTTTGAATCGTATTTGTCATCTTGCCCGAGGGCGAAATGCAAACCATTGCGATGTGAACGAGAGCCAGAATAATCGTCAAGCATGAGAGAAGTAGGTACGCACTTAATGTTAGCAGTATGAGTGAGATGCTGAAGATAAAACCAAGTGGAATAACGACCAAATTTGTAAAGAGAGTTTTTAAGATTATTCCAAAGGTTGTCGAAAGTTTGTTGTTCATTGTCGCCATAATAATTCTCCAAAACTTCTCGTTGTGTTCTATTGCCAATAAACTCTTGATAAGATTCGAACATGGCTGGCAAATGACCCTTGTTCCACTTTGTATCTGTTTGGTATCTCAGTCTTTTGTAGTTGTGACTATTCCACCACGTGATACGATCCACAGTGGCGAGTTCATAGTCGGGGAACTCGTTCTTCAGAACCCATGCGGTTGGTAGTTGATAGGTGTTGCCATACAACCACGCAAACCATAGACGTTCTTCGTCATTGTGTTCGTATCGCTTGTGCAAATAATTTGTACACCACACTGCTGGATCGCAATCATTATATTTCAATGACCACGCATACCAGCGAATAAATTGTTCACGGCGCAAAGACTTCGACACAACCACCCTTTCCTTTTTTATTCACTGCGTTATATATCACAGGATCCGAAAGATCATAAAGCCCATCAGCGAAATTCGTACCATTGATCTTGAACATGCTCAGAGAGCATCCACTTTTCTGTTTTCCTAAGAATCGAAAGCCCATTGCTTCATAGAATGCAACTGCTCCAGGCTCTGCTGAAACACGATAGTAACTGGTGCCGAGACCTTGCGCGCGATCAAGAGAATCTTGAGTAAGTATTCTTGCAATACCTTTACGACGATGTTTAGCGAAAGTGTGTAGTAACTGAAGATTGAATATGTATGGGGTTTTCTTCGAGCGAGTTGTGATGATCGCGCCAGCCAGTTCCTGCTCCGCCGCCCCTTCCCAATATCCAATACAATATTGCCACTGATCCTGCATATCTGCTTTTGCTACGAAAGTTTTAGCAAAAGAATCTGCTTTGCTTTCAGTGATATGCGCGACAAATTCATCGCGACTTGTTTCACGCAGCGTCATGAAACTCACGTTTCTTTTCACCACGCTCTTTCGGATACTTGGTTTGCTGCCAACCGAAGTATTCATCAAGATTCCATTTGAATGGTGGGAATTTATAATTTCCTTCAGCAAGAATTTCACGAACAGACGGTCCGCCGTTGAGTGCTGCATCGATGAAGTTTTCTACGAATCTAAATTGAGATTCCATTTCTTCTCGCTTTGTTGTCGAGCGGAAGCAACGGAACTCAATTGTGCCAGTATGCTTCATGCAGTAAGTATTGATTGCGTATCGAAATGGGCGACCCATTGATACACCATCCTTGCCAGCAGCATGTAGTTTGATAAAGTGATCAAAGTCAGTAGTCAGTTCGATAATATTATCGCACATATACTCTGGCATCGGTCGACCACCATCAAACTTCAGATACATCTTGGCACCATCGCACTGCTTCATTTCAGATGTCTCATGAAATTGATAACAGGCTTCAATAGTATCTGCCTGATTGTCTTGAATGTATCCGACAAGTCGCTTGAGACCAGCAACATCTTCTTTCAATCCTGGAACAAAGACATGAATGTGACCATGATTGACACATGAAGCCGTTGGCTGGTTGCCATATTCCAAAAACATCTCATAAAGTTTCATTATACGATCAACTTGTTCCTGCCATGTCTTTGTTGGCATCATGTTGACTTCGCCACCCATATACGGTTCTTTGCCGAGTGGGTCACATGCACGAAACTCAAATGGTGGGCGAAGATTTACAATATCAGTCTCAGCATATTCCCATTTACCGAGAGTTGGAGGAATGCTCATGCGGCGATCAATATCACCCCATTCAATCTCAGCACCATATGTAAATGTAGTTTTATCGTACATGTTGTAAATCCTTCGCATTATCAATCAGTACCATCTTCATATGAAAGACACCCTTTGTTACAGTAACATAATGATTCATCGGCACTTCAGCAGATCCAGGAAGATCAGAGCGCACAGCAATGTCTTTCGTAGAAGTAATTATAACACCATTTGACAAAGAAGTAAAGTATATTGGTCGTTTGCCATTGCGATAGAAACGAAGTTTCTTTTCTTTGTATAGTTCAACAACAGCCATTGAGGCATCAGCAAACTCAACAAGCGGAGATTTATTTGCTTTGAGTGTATGAAGAATCAACTCAGAATCATTACGAGTTTTACAATCATATCCGTAAAGATCTTTCCACTTCTCAGGCATCTCTTGACTCACAACGCCATTGTGAACAATCGCAAGACTCTCATCCCATAGTGGTTGATTGTAGTTGAGATCAGATGTTGAATAGCGGCAATGACCAATCAGATATAAATTGCCGTCTTCATTGATCATCTTTTCTGGTGGATGCGCTTCAATAAACTTTCCTGCTGGAGTTGCAGAAATCATCGTATGGATTCTATTACCATAAACCCATGACACACCAGTTGCATGCAACCCACGAATACTAGATTCACGAAAGACATTTGTGAGAGTGATCAAATCCTTAGAACTAGGATTCTCAATATAAGCACCAATTACTGCACACATATCAGGCGAACAAATCTTCTAGGGTAGAAATTTTTTCATATGCTTTTGGATGATACTTCTCGACCATCTTTCTTCCACCATTCTTTTCCAAGTAGTCATACCACTCTTGTTCGCCCCACATTCCTTCGGAAATACCGTTCCAAAGACGTCGCTGGAGTCTGTGTTCTTTGTTCTTTCGACGTGACTCAACATAATTATATCGATGATCTTCATATTCTTTACTTCCAAGTTCGAGCATCTTCTCACGCAAGTAACAAACAAGACTCACGCGCTCTGCGACTTCATCTTGCATTTCAATAGGTGTATTGCCGTGAATGTACTCATGATTATTAACTAATAACAAGTCACCTGGTCGCACATTCACAGCAATACGAACTTCAGGTAGAATTAGATATCCACCTGTGAAGTTTCCATTATTAGATAGAACAAGAAGATTGCTCAAGCCATTTGTAAAGTCACCAGCATCACGATGTGCTGCTGTTCTAAATGTTTTGTTCACAGTAATCGTAGTGAACACAGTTTCTGGAACCAGAAACGCTGGATCGATTTTATCTGCTGCTTCACGCTGCGCAGCATGACGAGTTGGTAGTAACTCTGCAAAACCGCGATCCAATGTTTGTAAAAATGGAAACGCAAGTTTGAATTTATCGTATGAGTGCTGAGTGTACGCTGTTGCACGACCATAAGGAATGCGAGGATAACGATCAAACCAACCAGCAATGCCAGAGAATACAACATTGGCATAAGTTGTATCAGAAATATAAGTCTCTTCAACTCCTTGTGCTTCTTGTTTTCTTTCTTGAATTGGAAGTGTTACAACTTTCTTCAACCAAGTTTCAAAATCAAATTCATCTTCTTTGACTTTTGCACTCAACCAAACAAGACCTCTTGATGTATTCTCGCTTTCATATCTTGCACGAAGTAGATCAATTTCATCTTGCACATTGACTTGAATGACAGAATTTTCTGCTTGCTTCTTGAGATAGTCAATAGCACGCAATTGGAATTCAGTTACCCATTCGCGACCACCACATTTTTCACCTTTCGGTCCAGCAGCAAGTCCACGATTCTGAGTTTGTGTTGCTGCTTCACGCAATCCTGCATATGCAGCATCTTGTTGTTCTTTGCTGAAATAGTTTTTGCGAAACTTGAATGCAATATTGCTTTCATCTTCGCTTTGGAAATAGCAATCCGTGTCCTCATTGATTATAGTATCAAAATGAGACTCATCCAAGAACTGACCAAGCAAATGCTCACAGTCAAGTTTAGTTTTTGCAATAATTACTTTGGTCATAATTTTCTCCTGCTCATGCTATTATATATCCAGAAGAATTCAATGTCAAACCCCAAATGAAACTGTGGGGGCAAGGAATGCCCCCACGAGAACCAGAACGGTTTTGCTCCGCCAAAATTAGGCAGTCATCGAGACGCTGATTGCATCGCGGTAAAGGGTCTTGCGAGCACGCGCAATCTGACCCTGATCGAGATACTTCTCGAACTGAGTCGAAGGATTGCCAAGGCGATAAGCAAATACCTTCTGACCACGGCTGTTCGTCACGCGATTGGTGTATACAGAGATACCCTCATTGCGAGCACGATAGGCGAGATCGGCAGCATTGTCGACCTTGAACATCGAACGAACCTGGCGGCTCGTAAGAGTGTTGCCATCAGCAAGATAAGTTACAAACGAATTAAGAGCATTAGACATATAATATACCTTCACAAAACACCCCTTCAATAATATTGCAAGATTGGGGCTTTCCTTGCAACATACCATTTATTATATACTAACAAATGGCAAAAGTAAAGTCTCAGTGAGCATTTAATAATAATTAAAGTTTATAACAACTCTACAATTTTGATCTGTACAACCTGTACCTGTATGTTCTAAATCAGCACTGAATATTGCAATTCTATTCTCAACACTAGAAATTTTAGAACCATCACGAAATGCAGTGTATCCATCATTTGTGTTCAAATACAATACTGCAGTTTTATGATCACCTTGAGATGGAACATCAGTATGATAACCATGCTCAATCACACTCTTATTTCTTGGCACCAAGTTTGCTTTAATTTTTAACAAAGACAACACACCAAGTTTATCAATAACAGGATGCAGCATATCAAAATAGTTACTTCTTGGAATCAATTTCTCATAAAAAATGTGGGTAAACTGATAGTTGCCAAGAATTTTTTCATTATAAACCACACTCTCATTATAGTACCAAGGAAACTCTGCGCTGTATATACAGACATGCTTTATTCTTTGGAATAATTCTTTTGTCAAGAAATTATCAATAACTTTTATATTATCATTCATTGTATACTAACAAATGGCAATAGTAAACTTTTGCTTATTGCGGATGCCTCTCAGCAAAAGTTTGCATCCAATTTAACAAAAGATCCTTGGCTTCCTGCCGAGTCACACCAAACTCTTCGACGATGTACGGTGCAGCACCAAACATATTGGTCACACCAGACTCTCGAAGTTCATCCAAGAAATAATTGACTTGTTCTTGCTTACTCATATCAGTCTCCATTAGAACGGCATCTTATTGGCTTCACGATCAAGAGCAGTGATCAAAGTCTTGGCAACTCGATCAATAATTTGCTGTTCAGTCAATCCTTGACCCTGATGCTGAGCATCAGCCTGATGCTCTACCATATCCATGGCAGTCAGCGCCATTTCTTTCGTTTGACCATTCTTGGTCACGCGAACGGTGAGATTGCCGCCGATCGGATCATTGATCGTTTCCACCTGAACATCATTTTTCGGTTCAACTGGAGCAGTTGCATCAGCATCAACCTTCGTGTACAGATCCAAGAACGCAGTCTTGGTGTCCGTATCGAATCGGTTCAAGCACATCTCAATGGACTTCAAACGATTGTTGAAGATAGAGAATGCCTTGCTGATATGCACAAGACGGCGAGTCGAGATAATCTCATCGACCGCACCATCCGCATAAGACTTGCGAATAATCTCAGCCCAAGTAATGAGTCGCTCGATGAACACACTGTCGTTGATGTTCAACTCGGCAAAATTCTTCTCAAGAATCTTGCGCTCAGTCGCAGCAGGAGGATAATCTTGCTCAACAGTCACAGCGAAACGCTCGAGGAATGCTTCATTGAGGATATTCGTACCGATGAATCGACCATCGTCGCTGCCCTTGCCCTTGGTGTTTGCAGTCGCAAGCACTGTAAAGCCAGTGGCAGGATGAACAACCTCACCAGTCTTCTTGTCGAAGTATGGCTTGCCCTCAAGAATCGGCTGAAGGCAGAGGATATCCTCGGTGCCAAGGTCGCACTCATCAAGAAGAAGAACAGCACCACGACGCATCGCAGTCAGCACAGGACCTTCGCGGCGAACGGTGCTACCGTCAATCAACTCATAAGAACCAATGAGGTCGGACTCATCGGTACGCTTGGTGATGTTGACGCGAACCAACTCACGCTTGAGCGCAGCACACACCTGCTCAATCATCATGGTCTTGCCGTTACCAGAAAGACCAGTGATGTAGATAGGGTAGAAGATTCGAGAACTGATAATGTTCTTGAGGTCGCTGTAGAATCCGAACGGAACATAGGTGCCATTCTTTTCTGGCACAAATGACTCAGTCACATTCTGCGCACGACGCGACGCAAGATTTACAACCTGCGCAACGGGAGCCATCGCAACAGCAGACACAGATTGCTGCTGAGGGGCAGCAGGTGTCGCACGACCAGCACTCTTGGGTGCAATGTTGAAAGTATTGCGAGCAACCTTGCGCTCACGAAGAATAAAATACGGGAAATGCTCAACCTTGTTCTTCTCAAGGAACGCATTGAGTTCCTTGAGCGAGATGGTTTCCTTGTCGTAGTGCGCGTGCAACTTCTCAAGGAGACGCATCTGCGCGTCAGCGGAATAATTCGGCTTTCTCATATCATCAAACTCCATCACGATAATTCATCATATAAGACTATTATAGCACAGAAACTACTGGAAAACAACAGTAATTTCTCCTTATAAATCAATAACTTACGCAGCCCACTTCAAACTCGCCGAGATTTCCTCGGCGAACTGAGTGACGAGAGCACGGCTGGACTTCTTGCTGCTCACAGACTTGGAGAATTCATTTGCCATCTTGTTCTTGGTCATACCAGCAACAATCTGCATCTCATCTTCAGCAATCGCACCATTCGCAGACTGGATGTAGAAGTATTGATCATAACCAAGATTTTGAATGGCAACAAACTTCTCTTCGCGGAACTGCTTCTTGATTTCACGAGCCTTTTGATAATCGATTGTGTTTGACCATTCAAGATCCTTACACAGTCGGCTCACATCATTCTTGGTAGCAAGGAAGAAGCCAAGATGTTTACAACCAGTGACCTCGCGAACTAACTGTGTCAGTGCAGCCTGAGTGTTTCCATCTACACGAATCTTCTTCTTTGTCTTTTTGTCAATCAAGTATACAACACCATTGCGGCTATAAGGCAGAAGAACACCATCACTGCCTTCACCATCAGTCAGATAGATGACATTGACGATATCCAACTTATGCTTGGCACGAAACTTATTAATCATGTCACGCGAAGCAAGCAGAGTCTGCTGGAACGGAGTACCATTCAGACCAAAACCAGCCTCTTCCCAATTGTAATAGAACAAACCATGATCATTGTCATTGGAATCTTGGTGATAATGACCACGATAGTATTCATTCGCAACAATGCAAAGATTGTTGAAAGAACGACGATAATCGCTGGGCGACAAAGTTGAACCAATCAGATGCTTGAGGTGAAAGCCATATTCATCAATTCGACCAACACCACCTTCGTTGGTTTCTGATGTAGTAAACTTCCCAGAACCATTCATCTGCGGACCACTCGATATATACCAGTCATTGCTGAAACCATATACATCGAACGGAATCTTTGCAAGACGACAAAACGAAACAAGCACGAGGCACTGCTCAATCGTATTGCGGAGAATATCAGACATCGAACCAGACATGTCAACATACATGATCATGCCATGATTCTTGCCCTTCGGCACAACAGAGATTTTCTTGAACAAGTCATTGGTAAACTTGTAGTTGTGCAGTGCACTCATATTCAACTCACCAGTCTTGGCGGTCTGAACACGAGCATAATCCGCAGCCTTCTTACGCATCTCGAATTCCTTCAAGATATGCATGATAAACTTCTTGTTGTTCGCATTGAACTTGCGCACACACTTGGCAGCAACAGTCTCATAAGAGATACCATTGCGACCATATGGGCGATTAGGATCAGCAACCTGATCGCGCATCCACTTTTCAAGATCATTCATCACAATATTGTTTTGAAGAATAATCTTAGAGAGATTGGCTTCAGGCAATTCAACCATGTGTATCTGACCAGACTCATTGATCAGTTCCTGCTCGCGCTGACGGAAATTGCGATCAGTGACGGACTCAGGTTCATCATCAGAGTCATCAGAGTCATCAGAGTCATCTTGTTCGCCAGTGGCGTTATTCTGCGAGTCATTCTCAGACTCATCAGAATCTTCGTCGCTGTCTTCGCCATCTTCGCTTTCGCTGCCATCTGATTCTTCATCCAAGTCAGAATCATCAGAGTCATCGCTATCATCAGCATCTTCATCGGAATCATCATTGAAGTCTTCGAATTCAGACTGCTCTTGCTGGCGTTGCTGCTGCATTTCTTCTTTCAGATCATTCATGTTATTGATCTGCGACTTTTGCTCTTCTTTCTGCTGCTTGCAATAAGCATACACGCGACGAGCAACATCAACAACCTGTTCCCAAGTCTCAGCGTTGTCGATATCAACAAGAAACGCACGCTCATCGTCGTTGAACGCAACAGGAAGATGCGCACCCAACTTGTAGCGAAGATTGATGCGGTCAATCAGATTGAGTTTGTTGGCATCGACATTCTTGATGCCGAAGAAATCGCGGTCATACAAGTCCTTGTATGCAGCAGCGAATGACTTGGCAAGTCCAGGGAACTTGCGCTTCACCTGCTTTTCAATGCGCGCATCTTCGATGACATTCAAGAAATCTTTAAATTTGCCGAGTAACTTGCCATTCTCATCATGAATGGCAGAGTGCCAACCAGCCTGTGGCGTGTTCAGCGCATGACCAACTTCATGACCCATGAGCAGATCATAAAGATGACCGTCCATGTCTTTCCAGACAGGACACACGAGAGTGCGTGACTTGAGGTCGAAGTATGCAGTCTTGGTCTGCTGGTGCGAGACCGTGATGTTCTCAGCCGCCAAGAGTTTGGCGAGGAGAGATTTAGAGTTCTGTAAATTCGTATTCATACAACCATTATCCTATAAAACGGCTGAAAATACAACAGAAAAAAACTCTAATAAAATCAATAACTTACGTCACCCCTGATTATAGACAAATTTCTCAGGCTCTTTCGGAGCCTCGAAATTCAATGCTCCAGACCCACCAAGAATTTGTATTGATGGCTCTTTCTTTTCAAGGGCTGGTTGGATCTGTTGTTTTGCCATCTGCTTTTGCAACAATTCTTGCTGCTCAATGTATTTCTTCCATCTCTTTAGATTTTGTTTCACCTTTTTCTTGGCTTGATCAAACTTGATCGGGCTGACGAAATCAGTAAATATCTTTCCATCTAAGTGATCAATCTCATGCTGAATACAAACTGCAGTCAATCCATCAAACTCTTGCTCAATCCACTCACCATTGATTGCTTGGAATTTGACCTTGATGTTATCAGGTCGTTTGAGTTTGAGATAAAGACCTGGATAACTCAAGCAACCTTCTGACAATTCTGATATTGTCTCAGAAGCCTCAATGATCTCAGGATTGATCATGGTCCAAATTTGTTCACCCATATTGATGGCAAACATACGCTCAGTTCTTCCACATTGATTCGCAGAAAGACCAAGACCTTGAGTCTTTGCTAACGTTTCTGCAAGTGATAGTGCTACCACATCAGCATTCTTTTTATCTGCTGCAGTCTCTAGTTTGACTGGAATAGTTGGTTGGCGAAGGATTGGATCATAGAAATCAACCAACTTATAAATTTCATATTCAATCAAACTGCCATTATGATATTTTACAATTTTTGCCATAATTACACCATTTGCGAGAAGTTTTTCACTTTACCGAATCTTATTGTGTGTTTGAATTTGTCAACCATCTGATCAGATTTATGCGTGATCACAAAGATGTTTGTACCTTCGTTCATCATATTTATCAGTTTCATAAATTCTTCAGTACCATTGATGTCAAGAGAACCATCAAAGACCTCGTCGAAGATGAGCAGATTCGTATTGACACTGTTCTTCAACTTGGCGACCGACCTCCAAGTGAACAAAAGTGCTAGATCAATACGCTTCTTTTCACCTTCTGAGAAGTTTTCATAACTGAAATCATCTCGGTGACGAGACTTGATGGTCTCCTTGAACTCCTCGTCAATATTGAAATTCACAAAGAAGTCCATCGCAGCCAAATACTTATTTACCAGTTTGTTGATAACTGGAATGTACTGCTTAATGATTTTCGACTTAATCCCGCCATCCTTAAGCAACTGCGCGACAATATCATAATTTTGTAATTGTTCAGATACGTCTTTTCTTTTATCGTTGAATGCTTGTAATGCATTGAGTAACTGTTTTGATTGCGCTTTGAACTCATCGCTCATCGCTGGTTTATTTTCTATCTCTGCAATTTCATCTTCAAGTTTCTTGACATACTTTCGCATCTGGCTGCGAGAAGTATTGATCCGCACAAGATCTTGCTCAAGAGACTTGAGTTGTTTTTGAACTGCTTTGATGGTATTGATTCGCTGTAGAACGGCATCACTCTCTTCCTTTAGTTTTGTTAGACCTTCGGTTAGTTCTGTGATTTTATTATTGCACGTGTGGACTTTTTCTTCTTTGTTATTGATAGCCTGATCGCAGGTTGGACAAGTCGAATTTACAGAATAGAACTCGATGTCTTTCTCGAGT
>Ga0078894_10001122_pt1 | contig 19661 bp, 16 predicted proteins | sample LauGreSu1BDMLBSD_2_FD_67506 | JGI IMG/M metagenome (GOLD analysis project Ga0078894, IMG submission 67506) | Freshwater lake microbial communities from Lake Michigan, USA - Su13.BD.MLB.SD (version 4) (version 4) | ecosystem: Environmental > Aquatic > Freshwater > Lake | place: Lake Michigan... | reverse complement strand
ACCGCCAAACTGGTCCAAGGCGAGACATCGCTTTGACCAAAGAAGCCGTATCTGAAACCATCAATCATGTAGAAGAAAGGATTTAAGTGACTCAAGCCTTGCCAAAACGGCGGCAATGAATGAATGGAATAAAAAACGCCCGACAAGAAGGTCATGGGCATGATCACAAAACTTTGAAAAGCAGCCATTTGGTCGAATTTTTCGGACCAAAGACCTGCAACCAATCCCAAAGCACCCAATAGGCCGGCACACAAAACGGCAAACACCAAAATCCATACAGGGGCATGGTACTGCAAAGGCGCAAACCAAACCGTGACGGCAAAAACACCAAAGCCAACCGCCAAACCGCGCAACATAGAAGACCCCACATAGGCCACGTACCAGTGCCAGTGCGACAAGGGTGTGAGCAGCAAGAACACAATGTTGCCCATGATTTTGCTTTGCACCAAGCTGGAGGAACTGTTGGCAAAAGCATTTTGCAAGACACTCATCATAATCAGACCGGGCAACAAAAACGCTGTGTAGGGAACGTTGTCGTACACCTTCACATGGTCTTCTAAGACATGGCCAAAAATCATCATGTACAAGACCGAGGTCAAAACGGGCGCAGCAATGGTTTGGAAGGCAACTTTCCAAAAGCGCAACACCTCTTTGTACAACAACATGCGCCAACCGTTCATGCTTTACCCTCGGACATCACATCCAAGAAGACATCTTCCAAATCGGCCTTGCGAATTTCAACATCCGCTGCAACCAAACCGGCTTGGCGAACAGCCGCCAAGTAGCTTTCAATCTCAACCGCATCGTGCGCTGGAAACTGAACGATGCGACCCGTAATGCGCGCTTTGGCTGCCAGATCAACAGGCAATTGACCATCAATTTTGAATCGCAACACATTGCTAGAGGCCGATTTCAACAATTCAGATGTGCTGGCCAAAGCCAAGACCCGTCCTTGTTTCAGCATGGCCAAACGACCGCACAGCGCTTCGGCTTCTTCCAAATAGTGGGTGGTGAGCAAAACGGTATGGCCTTCTCGATTTAACTTGGCAATGAATTGCCACAGAGTTTGTCTGAGCTCAACATCGACGCCCGCCGTGGGTTCGTCCAGCACAATGACACGTGGCTTGTGAACCAAGGCCTGCGCCACCAAGACGCGCCGCTTCATGCCGCCAGAGAGTTGCCGCATATTGGAATTGGCTTTGTCCAACAGGCCCAAGTTGTCCAGCAACTCATCGATCCAAGCATCATTTTTTTGAACGCCGAAATAACCCGATTGAAAGCGCAAGGCTTCGCGCACGCTGAAGAAGGGGTCAAACACCAACTCTTGAGGCACCACGCCCAGCATGCGCCGCGTTTGGGCGTAATCCAGTTGAACATCCTTGCCATGCACCATGACTCGACCTTCTGTGGCCTTGCTGAGACCCGCCAGAATGCTGATGAGGGTGGTTTTGCCTGCGCCGTTGGGGCCAAGCAGGCCAAAAAACTCACCCTCAGCAATGTCAAAGCTCACCTTGTTGAGTGCTGTGAAGGGCTGACTGCCAGTATTTTTGGCAGGGTAAGTTTTGGAAACGGATTGAAAAGAGATGGCGGGCATGAGCCCCCTATTTTACGTTCATGCGCTTTCGACCAAGAGCTCAGACACCCCATAAAGCAGTGCCAATTCGCGTAATTTGGCGGGGAATTGCTTGAATTTCAAAGTTTTTGACAAACTTTCGGCTTCTCGGCGGCAAGCCAAGAGCACCGCAAGGGCTGAGGAGTCGAAATCAGTCAGTTGCCCAGCTTGAATCTCGACATCTGAATCGGCGCTGCTGCGGATTTGGGCCTGCAACTTGGCCAAGCAAGCCCCAGCATTGCTATGACGCAAATCGGAGGGCAAAGTCAAAAGGGCGGTGGGCATGCATGAGGCGCTTGACGGAGCGCTGAATTAGGCTTTTTTAGCATTCAATTTATTGCGATCTGACAGGCTTTTGATCAAACCATCGACGCCACCCGCATTGATTTCTTTAGAGAATTGAGAGCGGTAATTTTCAACCAACCAAATGCCCAAGACATTGAGGTCAAAAATTTTCCAACCAGCTCCTACTCCTGGTGTTTTTTCAAGGCGGTAGTCAAGCTGTATAGGTTCGCCCTTGCCTCTGACCTCGGTTTGAACCACCAGGTTTTTATCATCTGTGGCACCTCGCAAAGGCTTGACTTCAATCGTCTGCTCATTGATTTGGCTGAGTGCACCCGAATAAGTGCGAATGAGCAGCAACTTAAACTCTTCTTGCAAGCGTTCTTGCTGCTCTGGCGTGGCTTTGCGCCATCCGGGTCCGGTAGCCAACGCTGTCATTCGGCGAAAATTGACATGCTGCATCAACTTGTTATCGACCAATTGCATGATCTTATTGATGTCGCCACCCTTGATGCTTTTGTCGGAACGAACTGCATCCAAGGTTTCATTGGAAATGCGTTTCACGAAGACGTCGGGTGCCTCATCGGCCGCCAAAACGGCGGTTGAAGTAAAGGAGAAGCCCAACGCCCAAAAAAAAGGCAATAAGTAAGTCAAGAATTTGCGATTCATAGGATGAGATCATAAAGAGCGTTTGACTCTTTAACGCGTCAACTGCGAAAAAGTAGATTAAACCACCAAGTTCAACTCTTCATTGACCCAAGGCTGTTAGGGTTTTGGCGCCTGCGGCAAGGGCTCCTGATTGTCGGTGGCGTTGGGTCGATTGGGGGCGACCATAGGCGCTGGTTGATCCGGATCTTCAAAGTCGTCCAATGTAGGCGGATTGCCGTCGTAGATGTCGTTCAACCGCTTTTGCAAATAGGCATCCCGAGTGAATGAGTAGGGGTCTAAAGACGCTTGTTTGACAGCGTCAGACAATGACAAATAGCGCTCCCGGGTGTCGGTCAAGCGCAACAATGTCAGCGTGTTTCTAGCCGCTGCATCATTCAGTTGTTGGTTCACATCTGTTTTGTTGTCGATGAGCAAGCCGAAGCTGTCCCGAATGGTGGAGGGCCCAAAGAATGGCAAAACCACATAGGGGCCAGACGAAACACCCCAAAATGCCATGGTTTGACCGAAGTCCTCTTTGTGTTTGTCGATCTTCAATTCGGTGGCCCAATCAATGATGCCACCTAGCCCCAGTGTGGTGTTGATTCCCACACGCATGGCATTTTTAAAAGCCGCTTGGAGCTTCAATTGCGCCAAGCTGTTGAAGAACGACATGACATCACTCTGATTGCTGAAAAAATTGCCAATGCCTTTGCGAACAACCGATGGCAATACTTGGCCATAAATAACCGCAACGGGCCGAAGTACCACATCATCGGCCATGTCATTGAAGGCCGTCACTTTTCTGTTCAAGGGCTCAAGAGGATCGGTTGGATCTGGGCCTTTCAATGAGGCACAGCCTTGCAACAGCAAGGCTGTCGCAATCAACAAACCAAGACGCAAGCGCCACCAAACTCTCATTATTTGCCCTCTGTACTGGGGGCTGCAGAATCAGCCGCTTTGTTGTACAAAAACTGGCTGATTAAATTTTCCAAGACGACAGCAGATTGGGTAGATCCGATGTTGTCGCCCGCAGCAAGGTTCTTTTCATCGGCGCCCGCCACAATGCCCACGTACTGTTCACCCAGCAAACCACTGGTGAGTATTTTCAACGAGCTGTCTTTGGGGAAAGCGAATTGGTTTTGCAAAGCCAAGCTCACTTTGGCTTGAAAGCTTTCGCCGTCAAATTGAATGCTGTCAACGCGTCCCACCACCACACCAGCACTCTTCACGGCTGCGCCTTTTTTAAGACCGCCAATGTTGTCAAACTTGGCTGTCACGGTGTAATTTTGAGACCAACTGTATTGCAACAAATTAGCTGATTTGAGCGCCAGAAAAAGCACCGCCGCCAATCCGATCAACACAAACAATCCGACCCACACATCATTTTTTGAACGTTGCATCACGTCCTCCTTAAATGCTGAACATCATCACAGTGAGGATAAAGTCCAGTCCTAAAACCGACAACGAAGAGATCACCACGCTTCGGGTGGTTGCTGAAGCTACACCGTCAGGCGTGGGCTGAGCCACATAACCTTGCAACAAGGCTATGAAGGTCACTGCCACGCCAAAGACCAAACTTTTGATCATGCCGTTGCCAACATCTTTGAACACATCGACACCGCTTTGCATTTGACTCCAAAATGAGCCTTCGTCTACGCCAATCAGCAGCACACCGACCAAATAACCACCCAAAATACCAACGGCACTGAAAACGGCTGTGAGAAGGGGTAAAGCAATGATGCCGCCCCACAAACGTGGCGCCAAAATTCTCAGTTTGGGGTCAACCGCCATCATTTCCAAAGCTGTCAATTGCTCACCTGCTCGCATCAAACCAATTTCGGCAGTGATGGAGGCACCAGCCCGCCCTGCAAACAACAACGCCGCCACCACAGGCCCCAGTTCACGCACCAAACTCAGAGCCACCAACAATCCGAGGGCATCGGCTGCACCATAGCGCTGCAAGGTGTAGTAACCCTGTAAGCCCAAAACGAATCCGACAAACAAGCCTGAGACTGTGATGATGGCCAATGAGTAATTGCCCAAGAAATGCACCTGATCTCGCACCAACCCAAAGCGCTTCAAACAAGCGCCCGACATCATGGCCAGTTGCGCAAACAAACGCGCGCCATAACCCCAGTCTGCCAATTTCTGACGCAAGGCATAGCCCAGTTCAGCAGGGTGAAAGTAGTTCATGCGGAAATTCCACTGAAATCTTCAGCGATGGATTTGGCGGGGTAATGGAAGTGGACAGGGCCGTCACTGCGGCCATTCACAAATTGGTGAATGAGCGGGTCAGAGGTTTGCCTGAGAGACTCGGGTGAGCCTTGCGCTGCCACTTTGCCATTGGCCAAGACCACCACATGATCGGCAATTTGAAATGTTTCATCAACATCGTGCGATACCACCACGCTGGTAATACCCAAGCTGTCGTTCAATTTGCGAATGAGTCTTGCAGCTGTGCCCAATGAAATAGGATCAAGGCCAGCAAAGGGCTCGTCATACATCATGAGATCGGGGTCTAGCGCTATGGCACGGGCCAAGGCGACACGCCGGCCCATGCCCCCTGAAATTTCGGAAGGCATTAAGTTTCTAGCACCACGCAAACCCACAGCATCGAGCTTCATCAAAACAATATCGCGCACCATGGACTCAGACATTTTGGTGTGTTCTCTTAAGGGAAACGCCACGTTGTCAAAGACATCCATGTCGGTGAACAAGGCACCAAACTGAAACAACATGCCCATGCGCCTGCGCGCCGCATAAAGTTGCTCGGTGCTCATTAGCCCAACATCTTGACCATCGAATGTGAGTTGGCCGTTCAGGGCGCGGTATTGACCGCCAATGAGACGGAGTACGGTGGTTTTACCGCCACCCGAAACACCCATCAGAGCCGTGACTTTGCCACGCGGAATGCCAAACGAGAGGTCGCTCAGAATGGTTCGGTCCCCATAGCCGAAGCTGAGGTTTTTCAATTCAACCAGCAGTGGAGAGTTGGGCAGTGTCATGTGAGAAAAAAACAAAAGCCGGGGTCGCCGGCTTTTGAAGGTTAAGGCGTTCAGGTGAAACTTGTGTGAATCTATGAAAACTCACACGCTCGCCTGTCTGCTGACATTTTAACGGGGTAAGTCGCTGGTTCCCATTAAGAATTCATCCACAGCCCGCGCAGCCTGACGGCCTTCACGAATGGCCCACACTACCAATGACTGGCCACGACGCATATCGCCTGCCGCAAACACTTTGGCCACGTTGGTGGCGTAGCCGCCTGTGAAATCGGTAGTAGCTTTGGCGTTACCGCGGTTGTCTTTGTCAACACCAAAGGCATCCAAGATGGTGGCAACAGGGTTCACAAAGCCCATGGCCAAAAACACCATGTCGGCTGGGTAAGTTTTTTCAGTCCCTGGCACATTGACCAATTTGCCGTCTTTGAATTCCACTTCAACGGTTTTGAGGCCAGTCACTTTGCCTTTTTCGCCAATGAATTCTTGGGTAGAAACGGCAAATTCTCGGGTGCAACCTTCTTCGTGGCTGGAGCTGGTGCGCAGCTTCAGGGGCCAGTAAGGCCATGTCAAGGGACGGTTTTCTTCTTCGGGCGGCTGGGGCATCACTTCGAATTGTGTGACGCTTTTGGCGCCATGGCGGTTGGAAGTACCGACGCAATCACTGCCGGTGTCGCCACCACCAATCACGATGACGTGTTTGCCGTCAGCGCGCAGTTGGTCTTTGAGCTTGTCGCCCGCGTTCACTTTGTTTTGCTGTGGCAAGAATTCCATCGCGAAGTGAATGCCCGACAAATCGCGGCCAGGCACATTCAAGTCGCGTGATTGCTCGGAACCACCGGCCAACAACACCGCGTCAAAGTCTTTTTGAAGTTGCTTGGGGCTGATGGTTTCTTGCGACCAGTTGGTCACTTTAGAACCTGCCGGCAATTCACCCACCATGACACCGGTTTTGAGAGTCACGCCTTCGGCGACCAACTGCTCTGCGCGGCGGTCGATGTGGGACTTTTCCATTTTGAAATCGGGAATGCCATAACGCAGCAAACCACCGATGCGATCGTTCTTTTCGAACAAGGTGACGTCGTGTCCAACACGAGCCAATTGCTGAGCGGCGGCCATACCGGCAGGGCCTGAGCCTACCACCGCCACTTTTTTACCAGTTTTGTGCGCAGCGGGACGGGGCTTGACCCAACCCTCTTGCCAAGCACGGTCAATGATGGCGTGCTCAATGGATTTGATACCCACAGCATCGTCTGCCACATTCAATGTACAAGCAGCTTCGCAAGGTGCTGGGCAAATGCGGCCCGTGAACTCCGGGAAGTTATTGGTGCTGTGCAGCACTTCAATGGCGTTTTTCCAATCGCCTTGGAACACCAACTCGTTAAAGTCGGGAATGATGTTGTTGACAGGGCAACCGCTGTTGCAAAACGGTGTGCCGCAGTCCATGCAGCGCGCGCCTTGAATTTTGGCTTGCGCGTCGTCCAAACCAATGACGAACTCTTTGTAGTTTTTGACGCGCTCGCCCACAGGCTTGTAGCCCTCTTCGACCCGCTCAAATTCCATGAAACCAGTGATTTTTCCCATGATCAATCCTTGTGATGTCTTTGTACTCAATTAGCTGGCGGCCACAGAATCTGTGGACTTGGCTGCCGCTTTGCGTGCGTTGATTTCGCCCAAGGCGCGCTTGTACTCGTTCGGGAACACTTTCACAAACTTCAAGCGAGCTTGTGCCCAGTTGTCCAGTAACTCACGTGCGCGCTGGCTACCGGTCCACTTGTGGTGGTCTTCCAGCAATTTCTTCAACTGTGTCTCATCGGCTTGGTCGCGGTGCCACACTTTGCGGTCAATCGCAGCTTCTTGCTCGGCCACGGTCAGCACTTTCTCCATGCTCACCATAGCTGTATTGCAGCGTGATGCAAACTGGCCGTCTTCGTCGTACACATAGGCAATGCCGCCGCTCATACCCGCTGCAAAGTTGCGACCTGTTTTGCCCAGCACCGCCACGGTGCCACCGGTCATGTATTCACAACCGTGGTCGCCGGTGCCTTCCACCACCGCAGTAGCGCCAGATAAACGTACGGCAAAACGCTCGCCGCCCACACCTGCAAAGAAAGCTTCACCCGTGGTGGCACCATACATCACGGTGTTGCCCACGATGATGTTTTGGCTGGCCACACCGCGGAATTCCAAACTGGGACGAACCACAATGCGACCGCCCGACAAACCTTTGCCGGTGTAATCGTTGGCTTCACCAATGAGGTAGAGTGTGATGCCCTTGGCCACAAACGCGCCAAAGGATTGGCCGCCCGTGCCTTCAAGTTGAATGCGGATGGTGTCGTCTGGCAAACCTTCTGGATGCACTTTGGTGACCGCTCCTGAGAGCATGGCGCCCACCGAACGATTGACGTTGCGCGCTACTTCCATGAACTGCACCTTCTCACCTTTGTCGATGGCAGCGCGGCTCTTGGCAATCAGCACGTTGTCCAAGGCTTTGTCCAAGCCGTGGTCTTGCACATCAATGTGGCGACGTGGCACATCAGCAGGTACATCGGGCACAGCCAACAAACGGCTGAAATCGAGGCCGCTGGATTTCCAGTGTTCAATGCCTTTGCGTGTGTCCAGCAAGTCGGCACGGCCCACCATGTCGTCAAACTTCCTGATGCCCAACTGCGCCATGATCTGACGCACTTCTTCAGCGATGAAGAAGAAGTAATTCACCACGTGCTCTGGCTTGCCTGAGAACTTCTTGCGCAAAGTGGGATCTTGTGTAGCAACACCCACGGGGCAAGTGTTGAGGTGGCACTTGCGCATCATGATGCAGCCTTCTACCACCAGCGGTGCTGTGGCAAAGCCAAATTCATCCGCGCCGAGCAACGCGCCAACGGCAACGTCGCGACCGGTCTTCATTTGGCCGTCGGCTTGCACGCGGATGCGACCGCGCAAACGGTTGAGGACCAAGGTTTGTTGCGTTTCTGCCAGGCCGATTTCCCATGGGCTGCCAGCGTGCTTGATAGACGACCATGGCGATGCACCTGTACCGCCATCATGACCCGCAATCACCACGTGATCGCTTTTGCACTTGGCCACGCCTGCAGCAATGGTACCCACACCAATTTCAGACACCAGTTTGACGCTGATGTCACTGTGAGGCGCCACGTTTTTCAAATCGTGAATGAGTTGCGCCAAATCTTCAATGGAGTAGATGTCGTGGTGCGGTGGGGGAGAAATCAAACCCACGCCAGGCACAGAGTGGCGTAGCTTACCGATGTAGTCGGACACTTTACCGCCAGGCAATTGACCGCCTTCACCGGGCTTGGCACCTTGGGCCATCTTGATCTGAATTTGATCGGCACTGTGCAAGTATTCGGCAGTCACACCAAAGCGGCCAGAAGCCACTTGCTTGATTTTGGAGCGCAGTGAATCGCCTGCCTCGAGTGGCATGTCAACTTCCACTTCTTTGGCACCAATCACGCTCTTTAAAGTCTCACCCTTCTTGATGGGGATGCCTTTGAGTTCGTTGCGATAACGTGCAGCGTCTTCACCGCCTTCACCTGTGTTGCTCTTGCCGCCAATGCGGTTCATGGCAACGGCCAAGGTGGCGTGTGCTTCTGTAGAAATAGAGCCCAAAGACATAGCACCGGTCGCAAAGCGTTTGACGATTTCACTGGCGGGTTCTACGTCCTCCAAAGGTATCGCTTTGGCAGGATCGATCTTGAATTCGAACAAACCACGCAATGTCATTTGACGCTTGGTTTGGTCGTTGATGATCTGCGCGTATTCTTTGTACGTGGTCCAGTTGTTGGCACGTGTGCTGTGCTGCAACTTGGCAATGGCATCGGGGGTCCACATATGCTCTTCACCGCGAGCACGCCATGCATATTCGCCGCCGGCGTCGAGCATGGTGGCCAAAATAGGGTCGTTGCCAAACGCCGCTTTGTGCATGCGCAAAGTTTCTTCGGCAATTTCAAAGATCCCAATACCCTGCACACGGGTCGGTGTGCCGGTGAAGTATTTGTTCACTGTTTCAGTGTTGATGCCAATGGCTTCAAACAACTGCGCGCCGCAATAAGACATGTAGGTGCTCACGCCCATTTTGGACATGATCTTGGACAGACCTTTGCCCACAGCCTTCACATAGTTGTAGATCGCTTTGTCGGCTGACAAATCGCCAGGCAACTCTTTGTGCAAGGCCTGCAATGTTTCCATGGCCAGGTAGGGGTGAACGGCTTCAGCACCGTAGCCAGCCAACACGGCAAAATGATGCACTTCGCGGGCTGTACCGGTTTCAACCACCAAGCCTGCTGTGGTGCGCAAACCCTCGCGCACCAAATGCTGGTGAACGGCAGAAAGTGCCAACAAAGCAGGAATGGCCACTTGAGTCGGTGACACACCGCGGTCGCTGATGATCAGAATGTTGTGGCCGCCTTTGATGGCGTCTACCGCTTCAGCGCAGAGTGAAGCCAGCTTGGCTTCAACGCCTTCGCTCCCCCAAGATGCGGGGTAAGTGATGTCCAAGGTAGCGCTTTTGAACTTGCCCTGTGTGGACTGTTCAATGTTGCGCAGCTTGGCCATGTCTGAGAAGTCGAGCACTGGCTGGCTCACTTCCAAGCGCATGGGCGGGTTCACTTGGTTAATGTCGAGCAAGTTGGGCTTGGGGCCAATGAAGGACACCAAAGACATCACGATGGCTTCGCGAATGGGGTCAATCGGGGGGTTGGTCACTTGCGCGAACAACTGCTTGAAGTAGTTGTACAGCGGCTTGTTTTTGTCGGACAACACAGCCAAGGGGCTGTCATTTCCCATGGAGCCCAAGGCTTCTTCGCCAGCTTGTGCCATGGGCGCTAACAAGAACTTGATGTCTTCTTGGGTGGTGCCAAAAGCTTGTTGCAAGTCGAGCAATTTTTCGTTTGAAACGGGTGCGTTGGCTGTTGTTTCTTTCACGTCATCCAATTTGATGCGCAAGTTTTCAATCCACTGCTTGTAGGGCTTGCTACTGGCCAGGTTCGACTTGAGTTCTTCATCGTCGATCATGCGGCCTTGTTCCAAATCGATCAGGAACATCTTGCCGGGTTGCAGGCGCCATTTGCGAACAATTTTGCTTTCGGGAATAGGCAACACGCCAGTCTCAGAACCCATGATGACCATGTCGTCATCAGTGATGCAATAGCGTGAAGGACGCAAACCATTGCGGTCCAAGGTCGCACCAATTTGACGGCCATCGGTGAACACAATAGACGCAGGGCCGTCCCATGGTTCAAGCATGGCGGCGTGGTATTCATAGAAGGCCTTGCGCCGCTCGTCCATGGTGTTGTGGTTTTCCCAAGGCTCTGGAATCATCATCATGACGGCTTGGCTGATAGGGTAGCCCGCCATGGTGAGTAACTCTAAACAGTTGTCAAAGGTGGCCGTATCGGATTGGCCGGCAAAACTGATGGGGTAGAGTTTTTGCAAGTCAGGGCCGAGCACTGGCGAAGACATCACGCCTTCGCGCGCCTTCATCCAGTTGTAGTTGCCCTTGACGGTGTTGATCTCACCGTTGTGCGCAACGTATCGGTAAGGGTGAGCCAAGGGCCACTCTGGGAAGGTGTTGGTCGAAAAGCGTTGGTGCACCAAGCCGAGTGCTGAGACGCATCTTTCGTCTTGCAAATCAAGATAGTAGGTGCCCACCTGATCAGCCAAAAGCAAGCCTTTGTAAACCACAGTGCGGCTTGACATGCTAGGGATGTAGTACTCGTTGCTGTGCTTGAGCTTGAGGTTTTGAATCGCAGCGCTGGCTGTTTTGCGAATGACGTAAAGCTTGCGCTCCAATGCATCTTGCACAATCACATCGGCGCCGCGGCCAATGAAGATCTGCTTCAACACAGGTTCTTTTTCGCGAACGGTGGGCGACATGGGCATGTCACGGTTGACCGGCACATCGCGCCAGCCCAACAACACTTGGCCTTCAGCCTTCACAGCGCGCTCAAGTTCTTGTTCGCAAGCCATGCGTGAAGCATGTTCCTTAGGCAAGAACACCATGCCCACACCGTACTCGCCTTGAGCAGGCAAGTTCACGCCTTGTTTGGCCATCTCTTCTCTGTAGAGCGCGTCGGGCAACTGAATCAAGATACCAGCACCGTCACCCATCAACTTGTCTGCACCCACCGCACCCCGGTGATCCAAGTTTTCAAGAATCTTCAAAGCCTGCGTCACGATGGCATGCGTTTTAGCGCCTTTGATATGGGCCACAAAGCCCACACCACAAGCGTCGTGTTCTTGAGAAGGGTCGTACAAACCCGTTTGTTGCAAAGCTAATTTTTCGGCAACCGAAGTCATGGCGCACTCCTAGAGATATTTCGCGGGAAGGTGAGCATATTGCATTGCAACAAAAATGCCAAGAAAATTAATTGGGGTCAGATCAACATTAATTTCATTAATTTGAAAAAGTGAATTAATTGGGGACAGATCAATTATCGATAGAAGTTAGCTATAAAGAATTCAATAATTCAGATTTCACTCAAGTTTTGAGCGTCTTTTTAAAGGGTCTGCCAGACTTTTGCGGCAAGATTTGACGTTGCGTTGTCTTTTCCAATGACTTCAAAAATTCGGGTCGCCCCACAACTCGCCCCTTCAACACTGATTCGGTCAAATCTTTTTGAGTCGCCACAGACAAGCCCCCCACAACAAACTCAACATAGGCCGCCTCACGGGCAAACGGGGTATTTCCCAAGCCCCAATAAAGTGCATGCGGCGTCACCAGTTTGTCGATTTTTTGACCACTCAAGTGTTTGTAACTGGACCAATTGAAAGCCTCGGCCGACTCGGCCAACCCGGCCCTGACTGGGTTTAAGTCAATGTAAGCCATGCACGTGAGGAGATAGGCTTCAGAGTCAACCAGAGAGGATTTGTAACGCCCTTCCCATAGCGTGCCACTTCTGTTGTGGCGTTTGTTGAAGTAGCGCACGTAAGTTCGTCCCACCGACTGCATCATCAATGACATCGCCTCATCGCTGGGTGGCGTGAGCAGCATGTGAAAGTGGTTATCGAGCAGTACATAGGCATTCACAGCGACTTTGTGCCTCAGCGACTCTTCGAGCCACAAGCTGTAAAGCATTTTGCGATCGGTATCGTCCAGCACGATGGGTTGGCGATTGTTACCCCGCTGAATCACATGATGCGGGTAACCTGGAAGGGTTAAACGGGGTTGGCGGGCCATGCCTGAATGCTAACCCGAAAGAAATTAATGTTGATCTGACCCCAATTAAGGGTAACGCGATGTAAGGGTTGGGGTGAGGCCGAATTCAGTCAGAAGGGACTGGAGGTGGTCGGCGGCGCCTTGTTGAGGGCGGCCGGTGTAGCGGGCTAGGATGAGTTCGTTTTTCATGCTGTGCTCCCAGCCCACCAGCTCGGTAACTGTGACGGTATAGCCTTTGGACTCCAAATAAAGGCAACGCAATACGTTGGTGAGTTGGCTGCCTATTTCGCGGGTGTGAAGGGGATGGCGCCAGAGTTCGGCCAAAGGGGTTCGGGACAAGTTAAGGGCTTTGTTCTGGCGCAACTGGGCGGCGACTTCGGCTTGGCAACAAGGCACCAGCACCATGGCACGGGCTTTTTTCAGAAGACCAAAAGCGATGGCGTCGTCGGTGGCGGTGTCGCAAGCATGAAGTGCAGTGACCACATCAATTTGGTGAGGCATGGCTTCAGACAGCGAGGACTCGGCCACGGAGGTGTTCAAAAAGACCATGCGCTGAAAGTCCAAACGCTGTGCCAATTTACGCGAGGCTTCGACCAATTCAGAACGCGTTTCAATGCCGTAAATATGGCCTTGCGACAACTGCTTGAAAAACAAGTCGTAGACGATGAAACCCAGATACGATTTGCCAGCACCGTGGTCGGCAAGTGACAAGCCCTTTGGCAGCGCATCAACAAGAACCGGCTGAGAGCCAGACAACTTCAAGGCCTTGGCTGCATCCTCTTCAGACAACTCTTTCAAAATCTTTTCAATGAATTGAAACAAGTGAAGCACCTGTTTCAATTTGCGACGCGAGTCTTGATTGAGCTTGCCCTCGCGCGTGAGAATGTGCAATTCTTTGAGTAATTCAATGGACTGCCCTGGCCGCAAATCTAAATCCAAGGGCTTGGGTTCGGTCGACTTTGAATTAGCTGGATTTTTTTTCATCAGACTCATTTTGAGGCAAAGTGGCCCCCACCTCTAAAGCTTGCCAACCCTGTAAACCTAACTGACTCAGGGTGGCCATGTTGACTTCAAAAATAGCCTCCGCATCTGGAAACGCAGCCACCGCGCGGTCAATGCTGGCCTCCCGTATCAAATGCAAAGTGGGGTGTGGCGATCGATTGGTGAAATTGGTGATGTCGTTTTCATCGGTGCCTGCAAATTGGTATTGCGGATGAAAACTGGCAATTTGAATTTCGCCTTCCAAATTTAGTGCCAGCAAACAATCGTCTGCCACGTTTAAAAAATCGTTGTAATCGGCAAAATCTTGCAACAGGTTTTGAACTACCAACAAGGTCGTGTCGCGCACAGAAGCATCTAGCGCCACAAGGTCTTTCAAGGCTTGCAGCAAGTCGTCGCGCAAAGCTTCCAATGTGACGGCTGAGCTGACGGTGCAATGCACTTGACCCTTCACATGAACCGCTTTGGCAAAAGGACACAAATTCAAACCAATGACTGCGCGCTCTAACCAGCGCAAGGTATCTTGCACCATGAGATTTTCTGGCGAGTCTTTCAATGAAGTACCTTCCAAGGCCATTGAATCTGTTGCTTGAGATTTCATGATGCCACGATTTGTTGACTCAAAGTTCGCGCAATCAACGCCGACAACAAAACGCCAAGAACACAACACAGACCTGTCGCTAACCAAGTCCACTGCCAACCGCCCACTTGCGATGCAAGCCAAGCCACCACAGGCGGCCCCGCAAACTGCCCCGCAGCGGAGCCTTGCTGCATCCAGCCCACCGTGGTGGACACATTGCGTTCATGCGGCGCCAAACGAACTGCCAAAGAAAATAAAGTGCCTGGAACCAAACCACCACAGGCCGAAAAAAGCAACACGCCTGCATAAGGCAACCATGGCCAGCTTTGAGTGAATTCTGCAAAAGCCAAAACAGCGCCCATGCCCATTGCGAAAAACCCCATGGCCAACAACACACTGGGATGAAACCCTCTTTGCAATAAGCGCCCAGAAGCCATATTGCCCAACATGTTGACGGCTGCTGCCAACGCCGTCAACGAACCTAAAGTGGCACCCAGCAAACCGGCCTGGGTGTAGATAGAGGGCAAGAACCCCACCACAGCCAGCCACTGGCCAGAATACATGGCAAAGCAAAGTGCAACCCACCAAGGCCCTGGCGCTGAAAGCGTTTCTCGCAACCTTTGCGTCCAGACCACGGTTGTCACTGAAGAAGCGTGTGCAGGCGCAAGGGCCGCAGAGGGCAAAACATCTGCAGGCACCACACGCCATAAAACAAAGGCCATGATCCAAGACAACACAGCAAACAAAAGCCACCAAGTGCGCCATCCAAGTTCAGGCAACCAGATGGGGCCTGCCAACAAAGTCAGCGCTGTGCCCGCTGGCATGTAAGCCCCCCAATAGCCCAACAACTTTCGCAAATGTTGCTCACTGACCAACTTGCGAATGAGTCCTGGTGCGGGCAAAGTAGCCCCTAAAAATCCAAAACCTTCAAGGGCTCGCCACAACATCAGGGAGGTGGCACTCTCTGAAGTGGCGCCCATGGCACTGGCCACGCCCAAGATAACCAAGCCAGAAAGCATGCTGCGCTTTAGGCCAAAGCCATCGGCCGACAAACCCACCGCCAGCGCCAAACTCATGCCAGCCAGTTGCACCAAGGACAACAAGAAGCCCGCTTGCATCAAACTCAAGCCGAGTGCTTGACTCAACTCTGGCAATGCAGGTGGCAGTTTTCCAATTTGCAATGCCGCCACAACGCCAGAAAAAATCACGCAGTAGGCGGCCCCTAAAGGCAAAGACTTTTCTGAAACGACGGATGAACTCGTCATGCTAGCAATCGACGACCCGTCAGGCGTTCGTGCTCGCGCGCAGCAAAGCGGTCGGTCATGCCCGCAATGTAGTCGGCCACTGCACGGGGCGTTTCTTTGCGCGCAGCAAAATCAGAGGACATTTCTTGAGGGCAACTGAGGTAAGCAGAAAACAACTCTCGAACGACCGCTTGGGCTTGGCTTGTGGTCTCCATCACTTGGGGATGCCGATACAAATGCTTGAACAAAAACGATTTCATGGCTTGAACTTGTTCTGCCATGGATTCTCCAAATGCCACCAAGGGCCCTGCCAGCCTGGCTTGGTCTGCGTGCTGTGGCGCATGCAACAGCAAATTAGCACGCGTGGTGTTGATGACATCGTAGACCTGATCGCTCAGCATGCGGCGAATGGTTTCGTACAACAAGCGCCTAGATTTAGAGGCATCTTTCAAGCTTGGATGCTGCTGCAATGTCAAAATTTTGTAGCGCTCAAACAAAGGCACCTCGGCCATTTGCGACAAGGTCAGTAAACCTGAGCGCACCCCATCGTCAATGTCATGCGCATTGTAGGCAATGGCATCTGCCAAGTTGCAGAGTTGCGCTTCTAAACTGGGCTGCGTGCCATCTAAAAATCGTTTGGCCACACCACCAGGCTCTTGAGCCTCTATCAAAAGCGCATTGCGCTTGGCGCAATGTTTCAAGATGCCCTCACGCGTTTCGAAAGTGAGATTCAAGCCATCAAAATCTGGGTAGCGTTCTTCCAAATGATCCACCACGCGCAGGCTTTGCAAGTTGTGCTCAAATCCACCAAAGTTTTGCATGCATTCATTCAAGGTGTCTTGACCCGCATGGCCAAATGGCGTGTGCCCCAAGTCATGGGCCAGCGCCACCGCTTCAACCAAATCTTCATTCAATCCCAAGGCACGGGCAATCGAACGACCCAGTTGCGCCACCTCTAAAGAATGTGTCAATCGGGTTCGAAATAAATCACCTTCGTGATTCAAAAAAACCTGTGTTTTGTAGACCAATCGACGAAAAGCCGTTGAATGGACAATGCGGTCTCGGTCTCGTTGAAAGTCATTGCGCGTAGGAGCGGGCACTTCGGCATGTCGCCTGCCGCGTGAGTTTTCAGCAAAACAGGCGTAAATTTCAAGCACAGCAACGGTCAATTACAGCACGCACCATGGCTTCTGGTGCCGCACTGACACGGGCCTTGCCAAGGCCATCCATCAAGACAAATTGAATATCGCCGGCCACTGATTTTTTATCATGCAGCATGTGTGCCAAATAGTGTCCTGCATTGTCTTTTACATCTAACACAGGGCCTTTGATGGGCAAACCGGCGCGCTCGATGAGGTCGGTCAAACGCTTCACAAAAACAGCATCGATCAAGCCCATGTCGGCCGATAAATTGGCAGCCATCACCATGCCACAGCCCACCGCCTCGCCGTGCAACCACTCACCAAAGCCTAGGCCCGCTTCTATGGCGTGGCCAAACGTGTGGCCGAAATTCAAGATGGCCCGCAAACCCGACTCTCGCTCATCTTGCCCCACCACGAAAGCCTTGATTTCACAACTGCGCTTCACAGCATGCGCCATGGCCCGAGTTTCACAGGCCTTCAAGGCAGCCAAGTTGACATCAATCCAATCAAAAAACGCCATGTCGGCGATGGGTCCATATTTGATGATTTCGGCCAAGCCAGCGCTGAGTTCGCGTGTTGGCAAAGTTTTCAAAACCCCTAAATCGCACACCACCCGCTGCGGCTGGTAAAACGCTCCGATCATGTTTTTGCCCATCGGGTGATTGATGGCCGTTTTGCCGCCCACCGAAGAATCGACTTGCGCCAACAGCGTGGTGGGGACTTGGACAAAGGGCACACCCCGCATAAAGCTGGCTGCTGCGAAGCCCGTCATATCGCCTACGACGCCACCGCCCAATGCGAACAAGACTGTTTTGCGATCGCAAGCCAGGCCAAGCAATTTATCGAAAATAAGGTTCAAGGTGACCCAATCTTTGTGCGCTTCACCATCTGGCAACTGAACAGTGTGAATCAGTTTGTAATGGCCCGATAGCGCCTGGCGCAAAGCTGCTTCATAAAGCGGTGAGACCGTGGTGTTGGTCACAATCATGGCGGCTGCAGCTTTGGGCAATTGGCTGTAGGTGCTAGCTTGTCCTAATAAACTTTCACCAATCAGAATGTCATAACTTCTGTCAGCCAAATCGATTCGGACAGTTTCGGTGGGTGTGTGCAATGCGGTCATGTTCGGCTTGGAAGTGAGCTTGCAGCATGGGTGTCAAAACCAAGGAGGTCTAACTCTGCAATGATGGTGTTAAGCAACCTGTTGAGACTGGGTCGGCCTGTGTCAAAAACAAAATGCGCTGTCTCACGATACAGCGGATCGCGTGCATTGAACAAGTCTCGCAACTTTTCTTGAGGATCGTTGACTTGCAGAAGCGGTCTTTGCATGTCGTGCTTTAGTCTTCTGAAAACTTCTTCGGGCGTTGAGCGCAAATAAACCACTTTGCCACGGTTGTGCAAATTTTGTCGATTGACAGGCCGAAGCACCGAGCCTCCTCCTGTGGACAGCACACCGTGGTGGTACTTGCTCAAATCGTCAAGGACGCTTTGCTCAATGTCGCGAAAACGCTCTTCACCTTCTCGGTCAAAAAACTCTCGAATCGAGCACCCTAAACGTTGCTCAATGACACTGTCTGAATCCAAAAAAGGCAGGCCGAGTCGACGCCCCATCTGTCTGCCGATGGTCGTTTTGCCAGATCCTGGAAGGCCAACAAAAATAATGAGCAAAAGTAGAAATTCAAGGAAGGATTAAGCCTTCAAGTGTATTCGAGGGCGCTGGGATTAGGTTTTCTGCCAGCACTCTGGGGGTCACAAAAATCAACATTTCTGTTTTCCTTTGCGTGGATTGCTGGGTTTTAAAGAGCCAACCCAGCCCCGGCAAGCTGCCAAACCCTGGTAACTGAGCCACATCTTCCTTATCGGCAGCCTCCAAAATACCGCCAATCACCACGGTGCCCCCGTTGTCCACCAAAACTTGTGTTTTCACATGCTTGGTGTTGATGGCATAGCCCGCTGCAGTGATTTGGCCCACGCTGTCTTTGGCAATGTCCAATTCAAGGACAACGGCTCCCTCTGGCGTAATTTGCGGCGTGACCTCCAGCTTCAAGTTGGCCTTTCGAAAGGCCACGGAAGCTGCCCCATTGCCGTTACTCACCTGGTAGGGCAACTCAGTGCCTTGTTCAATCAAAGCCTTGGTTTGATTGGCTGTGACCACCCGCGGACTGGCCACCACTTTGCCCTTGCCGTCGGCTTCAAGGGCAGAAATTTCGAGGTTTAAAAATTGATTGGCTGCTGCGTTGAACAGCGAAATGGCGAAACTGGGCGGCGGATAGATGGTTTGACCGGCTGAGCCTGCTGGCAAATTCAAAGAAAAGCCAGGCTGCACACCCCCTGTGCTGCCCAAGGCTTGGGCACTGATTGCCAAATTCACAGGCTTGGCATTGGCGGCATAAGGCGCTGTAAAAGGGGCCGCGAAAGCGCCGCCCAAACGCACACCCAAGGACTTTCCGAATTGCTCTTCAGCTTCCACAATGCGCGCTTCAATCATCACTTGGCGCACGGGTATATCCAAGCGCTTGATGACCTCCTGCATTTGCTTTAAGTAAACTGGGGTGTCCAAAAAGAACAATTGATTGGTTCGCGGCTCAGCCATGACCGTACCCCGCGCGCTAAGCCAATGATGTCCCGAACTCGCAGTGCCACTTCCGGCCAATTGCAAGCGCTGAACCACATCTAGCGCTTTGGCATATTTCAAAGGAATGGCCAAGGCTTGTAAATTTTCGGGCACTTCCTTTTTGAGGGCAATCCACAAGACGCCAGCTTGTTGGGTGGCGACCAAATTTTTAGATTGCACAACAACCGCCAAGGCTTCACGCCAAGTCATGTCATTCAAGTGAAGCGTCACGGATCCCGATATGCCCTCGGCCACAATTAAATTTTGTTGCCCCATTTCGGCAAGCGACTGGAGCAAAGCTTTGACCTCGATGTTTTGGAAGCGCCACTTCATCTTTTGCTCCAATTCAAGGGCGCTGAGAGGCGCCATGAAG
>Ga0078894_10001120_pt1 | contig 19673 bp, 18 predicted proteins | sample LauGreSu1BDMLBSD_2_FD_67506 | JGI IMG/M metagenome (GOLD analysis project Ga0078894, IMG submission 67506) | Freshwater lake microbial communities from Lake Michigan, USA - Su13.BD.MLB.SD (version 4) (version 4) | ecosystem: Environmental > Aquatic > Freshwater > Lake | place: Lake Michigan... | reverse complement strand
CCTTCACTAATTAATGATAGTAATCCTCCAGCCATAGCGTTATTAATATATAATAATATTATTTAACTAATTTATTTCGATAATATAATATCTATTTATATCAGATATGGAAACTTCACAAACTGGACAAAATATTAAAAATACTATGAATCAACTGGCAAGTGCCTTGAGCCCAAGTAATATAATGAAAACCTTTAATGAAAATATGGCTTCAATTATTATTAGCATACTTTTAATTGCCATGATTGTTTTTATTATATGGGAGCACTATCATATAAATAATTTAGAACCGAGCGAATGCAAACAATTGGATAAAATATATTCTTCCCTGGATGGCAAAATTAGCTCCATTACCACGAATCAAAATCCTGGTAAAGATGCGCCTAATAATTATACCTATACCTTGAAAGACTACTATATTAAAACCGCTTATAATGCGTGTAGTGTAAGTGATTATAAGAACAATGTAGTTTCTAGTTGTATATTGAAAGACCTTCTTAAACAAGGAGTTCGCGGGTTTGACTTTGAGATTTATTCATTGAATAATGAGCCTATTGTGGCTACATCTACCAATAATAGCTTTTATGTAAAGGAAACGTTCAATTATGTTAAATTTGCTGAAGTATTGTCCATCTTTAAAAATTTCGCGTATTCTACAAGTACTGCACCCAACCCGAATGACCCTATTATACTGCACTTGCGGTTTAAGAGTAACAACCAAAAGATGTATACTGCGTTGGCCAGCCTATTTGAGAGTATGGATAGTTATTTGTTGGGCAAAAAGTATAGTTTTGAAAATGGAGGCAAAAATTTAGGAAATGTGCCGCTTCTGGATTTGGCTGGCAAAATAGTTGTGATAGTGGATAAATCAAATGTGGCCTTTATGGAGAATGAGGGATTTAAGGAATATGTGAACATGACAAGTAATTCGGTTTTTATGCGTACACTGAAATTTACAAGTGGAATCAAGTATACGCCTGATATGGACGAGTTGAAGGAATTTAATAAGCACAATATGACGATGGTATTACCTGATGATGGTATCAATCCTGATAATCCAAGTGGTCTTATGTCTAGAGCCCTCGGTTGCCAAATGGTGGCTATGCGTTATCAGCAAATTGACAATAGTCTCAATGAGGACACGGCCTTTTTTGATACGACTGGGCATGCGTTTAGTTTGAAACCGGCGGATTTGAGATATATCCCAGTGACGATTCCTATGCCCCCGCCCCCCAACCCTGCATTATCTTATGCTCCGCGAAAATTAGCGGATGCTGGTGGACTTTATAGCTTCAAGATTTAAAGTGCCTTTTTTTAGGTTGTGTGTTTATTTTTTGTTCTGGGTTATAGCTATATTATATATTTTGTATACATAATATAACAACCAGATGAAATCCAAAAAAATATGTAATAATAAAATGTCGTTTGAAGAATGTGAATTAGCCATTCTTCGAATGTCTGTTGATTTAGCGCAAGAAAAAATGGCCAAGCGCGTTGTTTCGTCACCAAAGATACAAGAAATGACGACCATAGTTACTGATTTTATTAAGCGTAAAGGGCTCATTCCATATGGGGGTATTGCGATTAATAATATTTTGCCAAAAGATGACCAATTCTACGATGAAGAAACCGATATTCCCGATTACGATTTCTTCTCTCCCAATGCAATGGACGATGCAAAAGAGTTGGCTGATATTTATCATAGCAAGGGGTTTGAGCAAATAGAAGCCAAGGCAGGGCAACACTTTGGTACCTACAAGGTGTTTGTGCAATTTGTACCTGTTGCAGATATTACCTATATACCTAAGGAATTGTTTAATACTCTTAAAAAACATGCAGTACGCGTCAATGGTATCTTATATACCCCTCCTAATTTTTTGCGTATGTCCATGTTTTTAGAGTTGAGTCGGCCTGCAGGGGATACGGGTCGTTGGGAGAAAATATACAAACGTTTGCGTCTTTTGAATAAACACTATCCAATGAAAAATGTAAAATGTAATAATATTGATTTTCAACGGCCAATGGAATATTCTCCAGACGAAGTAGAAGAAATATTTAATATTACAAAAGATACGTTAATTAACCAGTCTGTTGTCTTCTTTGGCGGTTACGCTATTTCATTGTATTCAAAATACATGCCTGCCAAACTACAAAAGAAATTGAGTCATAACCCTGATTTTGATGTTCTCTCTACTGACCCCAAGACGACTGCAGAAATATTAAGAGAGCGGTTGAATGAAAATAATATTCGTAAAGTGAAAATAATATATAATAAACCTATTGGTGAGGTGATTCCAGAGAGTTATGAGGTCAAGGTAGGACAAGATACTATTGCTAATATTTACGCAACGATTGGATGTCATAGTTATAATACGATTGACGATGAAGAGAAAGAGATTAAAGTAGCGACAATTGATACCATGCTCAGTTTTTATTTAGCGTTTTTGTATGGTTATGATTTATTTAAGGATAAAGAATATAGTGAAAGAATTCTTTGCATGGCGCAATTTCTTTTTGACATCCAAGAACGAAACAGGCTCTCTCAAAAAGGATTATTGCGTCGATTTAGTATAACCTGTTACGGGCATCAAGAAAGCCTACAAGAAATGCGTGCTCATAAAGCAGAGAAAATGGCTGAACTTAAAGACAAACGTGGCACTAGAATTTACGATGAACACTTTTTGGCATATCGTCCTGCTGATGTAAAGAAAACTAGAATCAAAACTAATAGCTCTAGTTCTAGCACAAAAAGTAGAGCAAAACCCACTAGAACACCAAGCAGAAAATATAAAAGGCAGACGCGTAAGAATAGAAGACGTTGATACGGATGTAAAGCAAGCTTCATTCAACTTCTCTCTGGATGAATAAATTCATGATCAAGTAAACCATGAATTTATTTTTGTTGAAATTATAAACTCAACTATATATAGAGCAACACAAAATATGAAGGAATTTGAAGCCAAGTTTCTAAATATTGATATAACAAATATAAAAAAGAAACTCAGAGAGAACGGAGCGAAAAAAATACACGACCCTCTCAAATTTTATCGTCTGATTTTCAAACGATGCGAGGAGAAAGGAGACAAACCTGGATTTGTCAGGATTCGCGACGAAGGGAAGAAGATTACCATGACAACCAAAATATTCAATGATAAGAAATTTCCAGAAGAATGTGAAGTGACGATTAACGAATCTTTTGAAAAGGGTTGCGAGTTTTTAAGAGCAATAGGTATAGAAGAGAAGTCATATCAGGAGACACTTCGAGAGAAGTGGACCCACCCCCTTGTGCACGAAATAACTTTTGACATCGTTCCAGGTCTCCCAATTTACATGGAGATTGACTGCACAAGCGAGGATAATTTAAACAAGCTCGTCTCTCTACTTGAATTAGACAAGACCAATATGAAATATGGCTCTTTTGATAAAACATATACAGAATACTACGATATTCCGTCGGACACTATCATTCATAAAACACCATCGTTAACCTTTAAGGACGTCGGCAAACAAATAAAACCGAACAAAAATCTACCCATGTTCAAGCAAATTGCCAAATTAAACAAGACCATCGATGAGAAAAACATGGATTCATATTATAAGCAATATAAAAGGCTTGTGTATGATAAATTCCTTACGAAGAATCATGCAAGTAGCCGCCGCAGCAGCAGAAAACGGACACGACGGAGCAACCCTAATAAACGTCACAAGTCAACACGCCGCAACAGAACGCACAAACGATAATGCCCTTGTATTTTCTTTAAGCGCCTTAACGAAAATATTATATTCTTTTGTGGTGGGACCAAAAGTCCCCACCCTCAAAAACCTTGCAAAAATACGATTTTTTGTTCCAAATCCTTTTTCAGAAAGTAAAAAATGGACAAAAATAAATGTCCATTTTTGGAAATCCCAAAATACTTTTGGAAAATCGATCATTTGTGACCATAATGAAAAATTATCGTCTGGTCACAAAAAAAAATAATTCAAAAATTGTGACGCTAATTTTTTTGGTTATTTTTAGTGGGATTTTTTCGGTTGCTTATATATGTCAACTTTAGCAACTTTTAGCAACCATTTTGTCCCAAAAAAAACGGGCGGATTTCATTGTGAATTATGTCATTATAATACGCTCATACGCAAAGATTATGAAAAACATATTCACACCATAAAGCATATAACCCGTGAATCGGCAACTGATTTGTCCCATTTTGTCCCAAAAAATCCCTCACAGCTATTTTCGTGTAATATTTGCAACAAATCATACAAAGATAAATCTGGCATGTGGCGGCATAAGAAAAAATGTGGTTTGTCTACGGCACCTACCGAAGAATCCGCACCATCACCAAGTGACATTTCAATGCCAACAAACGTCATATTGGAATTAATCAAGCAAAATCAGGAATTCAAGCAACTATTAGTAGAGCAAAATAAGCAATTGTATGAAAAACACGAGGAGAATATGGGGTTGCAGAAAAAATATTAGATGTTGTAATAAGATAATCCGCCGCGTGGCAGAAAACACCACTATTGATAAGCAATACTTGGTGGTATAATATATGTAGAACAAAGAGGTAAATGAGAAAAGGTGTAAAATTTCCAAACATGTAAGTAATGTTATTTAGGTGATTAATGTACACAAAATACAAATAAATTATATTATTTCGTATTTTTGTGTGATTTTAAATGTATTTTGATGTATATGAGTGAAAATATTGTAACAAATGGTCCAGGCGCAACTATAGTTTCTGCATTTATGACAAATATTAATTATCGTGCAGATAGGTCATACGAGAAATATTTAATGTTGGCAAAACAATTATTAAAGGTCCCGATTAATAAGGTTATTTTTGTAGATAAAACAATATGGTACCATTTCAAAGATTTTGCCAATGAAAATACGACTATCATTCCATTTGTAAAGGAATCAAATTACTTATATGATTACAAGGATAAGTTGGACAAATTCAGTTTGAACACTAAAAATCCCTCTAAAGATACTATTGAATATATGTTTACTATGTGCTACAAGACAGAATTTGTACGAAAGGCAATTCAATTAAATAATTATGGAGCAAGTCAATTTATATGGCTAGACCTTGGAATTAAACATATGATGAATATTAGTGAAGAAGAATTTTCTAAAAAGATATTACGTTTACAATATTTAGAATATCCAATACATATTAGAATTGGTACTATTTGGAATCCAGATTATCATTATGATATTGATTTGTATAAGGATATATGCTGGTGTTTTGCAGGTAGTATCTTTGGTGGAAATGTGAAATCACTTTTAGAATTTGCTGATTTGACAAAAGAAACAAGTCTTAAGATTATAAATGAAAAGCATAGTTTAATGTGGGAAATCAACGTATGGAAGTTGATTTATAATATGGATAGATGGAAATTTTTATTTTATACTTGTAGTCATGACCCTTCAATAGTTGATAATTATTAATATGGATTATATTTTTGTAAAATATGAACTATAAATATATTTATGTATATTATATGAACCGGGGGCACCAAAATTATTTGGAGTCTATTAATGCGTGTAAAGCAAATAATAGAAAAGACCCTTCAACATCATCAAATGGAAATATAATGGATCTGGGTGGGCAACACAATTTGGAATCTATTAAAGATTATCAAACTATTAATATGTCACATACTCACACAACTTCATTAAATACAATCGTAATGAATAAAGGGTACCAAAATTATTTGGAATCTATTCAAGCTTGTCAATCAAATAATCAGTCAAATCAATCATTTCAATTAAATCAAAATTCAGGTAATATAATTTATAATGATCTAGTATATAACATAGATAATGATGACGACACAGGTTCAAATATAGATTCATGTGATATCATACATGGAAAAACTGGACCAATTGGACCTACTGGATTAACAGGCGCAACTGGCACAACCGGCACAACCGGTCCTACTGGAAAGATTGGACCTACTGGTCCTGCAGGAGAAATGGGGACTTCTGGCGGTATAGTATTATTTATGAATATCGATGAAATAATTACTATTAATTCTGTTAATTTTTATAATATAGATGCAAAATTATATGATACAAATAGTCCTACTATTAAAACTACACGGGTGTTATCTAATATATTGGGTACGAGTGTACCTCCAATTACTTTAAATGGTGATTGTTATACAAGTTATGAAATTCAGTTTGGTATAGTAGATAATTTATTATCATCTAATGTTATCCCACCTGGTAGATGGGATATGCATATTTGGGTTAGATGTGCATTTCAAGATGTTATTAATTTACAATGGACATTATATTCTCAAGAGACAACTGGAATATTTTCACCGAATCCATTCGCAGTATCCGACATAAAAACGATTGTAAATGCATCTCAAGTAACTTCAACGGAAGTAATTATTTCATTATATATTACTGAACCTGTAATATTATGTAATAATGACACACGAATATTACTTGGTTTAAAGGCATATACAAATGTGAAAACAAAACCATCTATATCTTTATATTTTGAAAGTTCTTGTCCATCTTTTATACGTACAACATTAGTTCCAAGAGGGGCTACAGGATGTACCGGTATAGCTGGTGTTACAGGACCTACTGGACTTGCTGGAGCAACTGGATATACTGGTATCACTGGATCAACTGGTTGCACTGGTCTCACTGGACCTACGGGTATAGCTGGAGTAACTGGACATACGGGTATTACAGGTCCGTCTGGCATACAAGGACCGACCGGAACAACTGGTATTACTGGACATACTGGTGTCACTGGCCCGGTTGGACCTTCATCTACATTGTCACAGAATATACCAATTACTCTTGATAGTAGTAGTAATTTTAGTGCATCTGTATCATTTACACTTGAAGCAACTACGAATTATGCGGTCAGTTGGTTTGTTCGTGCAACAACAACTGCAAACACTGGTCCAACAACTGCATATGTTTCTGCATCAGCATATGCTACTAATTTATTCTTTTATAACGGCGACAATAATGTTATCATTAATAGCACGGCATCACAAATGTCTGGCGGTGTTTCTGCAGACAGGTTTACAACAAGTACTGCAACAAATATAACATTTAGCCTGACAGGCGCAAGTAGCGGAATAAGTGGAGCAACTCCTTTGACAGATAGTAGATTTATAGTCAATATAACAAAATTATAATGACGTAGTAGTATAAGGACCTCGAACCAGTAAAATCATAATATAACTTTTATAAAATTATATTATGAGTTCTTTGTGAGGTATATAATTATTATACCTTTACGGCAAATACTTTTTTATACTAGTATATATATAATATATAATGGCGAACGTGTCAAGTTATGTTTTTGATAATATGTCGCGCATAGGAAATGATGGTTGCAGCATGGACCAGCGCAGTATTCAGTCCTTAGAAAGTTGTAATTATAGCCTTCAAAATTACTTTGCAAATGATTGTTCCATGAAAAAGCCGATTGCTTTAGCAACAACCCAGCCAGGCATCAATTATAAGGGTGGTTTTAACTCTGGTGCAGGGGGCTGCAACATCGACCAAAGCTCCGAGCTTTTAATCGGCACTATTCAAACTCACCCAAAATGCCGTATTGATTTGTTTCAGCGCCCTTTTTCCACCGTTCCCTATTTAGGACGTGGATCCGTGGACCCTACTATTGAATCCGAAATTCAGCAAGGTGAGATGATTACAAACAAGCGCAGTGTTACCGGACTCACCGAGATGAGTTATATGCAATACAGCAATACTCCTTTGATGAACAACATTAAAGAGAGAATGACAAATCCAGTGTATAGTGTAGAAGGCGTTGCTTCTCCAGGCTGGATTCGCGGTGGTGTGCCATCACGTGAATTAATGCGTGATACTTGTTCTCCTGATGGCAAGCAAATGTAATAAACCAGGTAAAAGGATTTAAATTTAATGATTGAATGAATCATAATATGTATAATACAAAATTTACATGTACATATCATGATTTAGAATCTCTGGATTTACAAGACTGCCAGTATCCAATAGATTTTTTGCAAGTATTCAATGTAGACACATTTGATGAGACAAAAATAAACAATGAAGTAAACGTCTTATTTGAATTATTGAAAGCTTCACCACCGCTATTTCAAACATGTATGCAGAAATCGGCAGCTATGTTTATGAGCGAAGATTTGCATGTTGGATTAATGGGGTTATTTTCATTTGACTTTCTTTATTTAGCGCATCCATGCATTTGTAAATTTTTGGAAACGGGGACTATCACCGAAGAAAACATAAATGCACTATTAAGCGCATTATAATAATCTTGCGGTATTATAAATGGCATCAACACGTAATAAGAACACACCAGGTAATTATTGTTTACAACAGAGAGAATATGCAGAATCGAGACAATATACAACCTATAAAAATTCTGCTTATGGTCAAGCGTACAGCACAAAATGGGCTGGTAATGGATTAAACCCAGGGCAGCTTCCGTGGAATACGATGTCATACAACGCACCCGACATTGAGTCGTTTTTATTCGGCATTAATTCAACGAATTTAGTCAATCCGCAGCCATGTTTGACGCCTGAATTAAAGACATTGGAATCGGCCAATTTATTTGATAAAGGCCCGATTTATATGCCCAAACCATTGGTGGTTGAAAAGAATCAACGCCCTTTCCCAGTGCCGTAATTGCGTGTTTGTCGTCGTTTGCTTTTTTTACTGCGAGTTCTACTCGATTTGCGGCTGCTTTTACTACGACTTCGTCTAGTTTTTCTTTTTTTCATCATGGTTTTTCGTTTTTTTGCACCGCCAGAAAATAATGAACCTCTAATTAATGACGACGATGGTTTATCATCATCATCTTCATCATCCCCAAAATCAAGTCTAGATGAAAAAAGCGACGGCGCTGCAACAGCAGCAGGTCTGGATTGTTTTCTTAATTCATCCCTCGCACTACGCCTCGCGGCTTCCCTTTGCTGTTCAACTTGTTTTTCTCTTTCCTTGTCCAAAATAGCATGCATTTGGCTTTCCCCAGTAACTTGTCTCACATATTGAATACCATTTTGTATGTTACAAATCATAAATTCAGGATGAAATGATCCTCCAAAATCGGTTTCCATGTGATGAATTGCATAACCATCATATCCTTGGGTGCACAAATATTTGGATAACCTTTGGTCAGCTTCATTTACAGAATTGCGGATTCCGGACACATATCCATAATTTTTCCGTAAAATGGCTTTTATATCTTCGGGTGCGTTATTGTATAATTGAGTTTGTGTTTCTTGTTTGTCTAAAGCCAATAATTTGTATTGACGTGTAGTAATAAATTCAAATATGATTCCGTATTCCTCTTCATAGGATGCAATATATCCAGGGTCCATATTACGAACACCAAAAAAATAATGCGCATTTGGGTTTAAATGCAATCCTTGAGTACGTGGGTCATATGTTTTGGTGGCTTTGAACAAAGGGAGACCAGCAGGTACAATATAATAAATCATACCATCAACCTCCCGTAGGATTGTGATCATTCCACTATCAAACGGGTTTGCCGCCATATACAATAAAAATATATTTTATTATTTTGTAAAATATATTTGATGTTGCTTGTTTATATGGTTTGATTTTCCGTTTGGATTTTATGGTTTGGATTGGATTTCCATTATTTTGTTAACGCTAATATACTAATATTTGACCAAGGAATCAATGTATGACTTGTCGTATACCGCCAATTTAGAAGTTCTATCCCAGGTGCTATAGGTAACAAGGACTCTGTCATCCTCGACAATTAATCCAAGGCTGTATTCAATAGGTTCCCCTTCAAATTTAAATGGTGCAGAATGTCTCAAAAAATTCATATCAGAATCAAAGACCGCAAACATATGGTAATAATTACGCGGTGTATCATACGAAACCAAATGAACTAAAAACCAAAATTCATTTTTGTATGCAAATCCACATGTAGAACCACGCACATGTTCAAAAATTTTTGGCATTTTAGTTCGCGATTCAACCAAGTCAATCTTATTGGTTTCATTATTAATTTTACAAATATCTAAAGGACACCATTTATAAATGATGTGATTCTCGTTTTTATAATTTACATAGACCCAATTTTTTTCACACCAACTTTCATTAAAACCGCATTTTAATTCTGTAGATACAATAATATTGCTGGAAGCTGGTTCGTAATCACCCATCAACATACCAATCTTACCATCCATATGCTGGCTTGTACCCAAATAAAATAGTTTATCATCCGTATCATTTTTAAAGATACGCACATCTTCAATACCCAAATAACGCTTATCTTCAAATTTCACATCAAACATTTTTTCATACGTAACTTCAAGATTATTATTCAATTCAACATATTTATTATTTGTAATAATATAATCCTCGCAATTAAGGTAACCTCCGTTTGTATTAATCCAATAGTTAACTGCTCGTAAATTCATAAAATAACCACTTTTATCGGTTTTTTGTAGGATAGAACCCGACGATGAATAGAATGGAGTAGACTTTCCATTAAAATCTCTTTGATCTACAAATGTATAATCTATCACTTGTCGTGGTTTTAGTATATCTTTGTAATACTTCATATTGGAAAACGTGTTATTTATAATACTCGAGTCAGATGAATTATTAAATATAGTAATCAATGCATCATTGATATTTTTAATACCTAAATAACAAGCAATTATAGAATATTCATATTCCAATTTATAAGTATATATATCATTCGCTAAGAACAAATAATTATCCTTTTGAATATCCTGTTTGAGCGCATTTTTTGCAACATCATAAAATATTTTAGCAGTTTTACATTCTCCAATAACACGATAATGTTGCACAATTTTATGAATATTTTCAAGACGAAGTGGGTTAAGATTATACGCCTTTAACCAATAAATAATGGCGTCGCCCATTTTACCTTGAGTTTCATAAATATTACCAATATTGTAATAACTATACCAAATTTCTTGTTCCCAATCACCGAGAGCAATTCGTTTCTGATAATATTCAATGGCTTCAGTAAAATGGCCGCTATCTTTATAACTATTTGCCAAATAAAAATGGTAACGCACATTTCCAGGTTCCTCTTTTAATCCTTCTAATAATAATCGAATGTCACGTTCAAATTTGTCACTTTTAGAACCACCATCACCAACATCCAGAATAAATAATTCATTTTTGGAAAGATTCAAGTTATGATTGCCAGGCGGTGTAGAAATATATTCGTGTGTAACACCCACATATTTATATAATCCATTATTTCGAACTATACGCATATTTTGATAATAAAAGCTATCATTACCCTGCAATAAACAAAAAGTATCTGCTTCGACCAACCTATGCTTATCAAAACCATTAATTTGAAAAATCATATCCGCATCCAGTAATAATATATAGTCGGACATACCATTACATGCTTGCATTGCAAATGTTCTATTGTATGCAAAATTTTTGAATGGTTCAATAATTACTTTACCTGGAATATTTTTCTCTGCAAAAAATGTATTAATAATTTCAATAGTATTATCAGTCGAACCAGTATCACAAATACAATAACAATCAATAAGTGGTACAACAGATTCCATTAACCTACGAATAATCTTACTTTCATTTTTAACTATCATATTTAAACAAAGAGTAGGGCATGGGGATGAGATTTCTTCGATTTCAAGTCGCATAATATATCTAAATGTTAGATATTCTTAAACTATTTTAAACTAATTATTATATACTCTATCTATGCTCATTTTGAAATGATTATAATTAAATTTGTTATAATTGAATACAAATTACTAAATATTGTAAAATTCTTTTCAATATATATAGTAACATGGCCAACACACGATTTAATTATGATCCTTGTAGAACTATTAAACATTTACAACAATCAACTGACCCTGGACGATATATGCTTAATGTACCAGGAAATGGTGATAAGCCCTGTTATATAGAAGACCCTCAAATTATAATTCAAAAATGGGGTGCCAATTTACGAACAGATAGTACAAATTTGGAGAGCGAATTGTTGGGAATAAATCGTAGATATATAGGTCGAGATTGTTTAGGAAAGGACGAATACACCAACTACAATGTGAATAGTAAACCGATTGAATATCCCACCTGTAATAATTTATATACAGAACAATCCCGCGCAATTATGCCTGCTTGGACGGCGCGTGATTTAGAGCAAGTAGATTGGTATATACTTCCATTGAACCCTCAAGAGAATACATGTATGCCTTTTATAAATAACTTGAGTACACGTATTTTAGAAAAAGATTATTTTAATAGATGTTAATGTGAACAAGAGCATAGATGCATTGTAATATTTTGTAATCATTTATAAAATATTAAATATTGAAATAGTAAATATTGAAATAGTAAAAATTAAAATAGTGAAAATAAAAATTTAACTATCAAATATATTTTTATTATTTGAGTGATTTTCATAATAATAATATATTCTATGTTATATATAACAATGGAACTAGCATTACCTTTTATTGCATTAAGTGGATTATATGTTATTTCGAATCAAAATAATGAAAAGGGTGAAAAAAAAACAAAGACACTCAAAAAAATGCAGTCTGAAAATTTCACAAACATGGGAAAACCCGCTAATTATATTCCAAATACGGATATACCCCCACAGAATTATCCGGTGACTAACAACAAACAACTTGCAGACACTGTTGGATTATATCCTAATCCGAATACAAGTACAGATAAATACTTTGACCAGAATTATTATGAAAAACAGGAGAATGCAGGAGTCAAGGTCGGCAATGTACCCCAGCAAATATTTTCTCTCACCGGTAATTATTTAGATAGTGCTTCTTTTAAGCACAATAATATGGTCCCTTTTAATGGTGGAAAAATAAAGGGATACACCTATGATATGAATATATCAGAATCGGTTTTAGATAATATGGTGGGCACGGGCACCCAAATGATCAAAAAGGTTGAGCAGGCACCACTATTTAAGCCGGAGGCTAATATGAACTGGGCATATGGAGCACCAAATAATAGTGATTTTTACCAATCACGTGTGAATCCTGGATCAAGAAACAATAACGTAAAGCCTTTTGAGACGGAAAATGTCGGCCCTGGATTGAATAATGGTTTTTCTACAAGTGGCAGCGGTGGTTTTAATTCGGGTATGGAAGCGCGTGACAAGTGGTTGCCGAAAACAGTAGACGAACTAAGAACAGCAACCAACCCCAAACTTGAATATAACTTGAATAATTTAGAAGGTCCGTCCTATGCAACTGTTAAAAATGTAGGAATCATTGGACGTGTTGAAAAACATACCCCGGATGCTTTTTTTGTAAATAGTCAAGATAGATGGCTTACGACGACCGGTTCAGAAAAGGGTGAAATGTTGCGTCCTATACAAGAAATGGGAGTCATCAGAAGAAGCGATTCACAAACAGATTATAAGGGTCCGGCAAGTGCTGTTGAGGTTGGTGTGGGCCGCGCACCAACTGCATTTGAAGCAAGCAAAAGACAAAAGTCAGGAACGACGGAACCATCTATTTGCAGTGCAGTGGGTCGTGCCCCTGGCCTAGATGGCGATAAACGTATTGGCTCTTTCAAGAATTACAATAATAACCGAAGCACCACAAGACTAGTTGATACTATGCGATCCGGATTTAGCGGTGCCATTGGCGCAGTGATTGCTCCCTTTATGGATGTATTGAGACCATCGCGCAAAGAAGAGGTTTGTTCAAATATTCGTGTATATGGTCATGAAGTTAGTTCTACAGTGCCATTGGGATACGTGATCAATCCCAGTGATATTACTCCTACCACAATGAAGGAAACGACCATGTATTCACCACAATTCAATATTAATAATCAATCCTCACAACAATATGTAGATACACATACCCCTCTTGAATCCACCCAACGTGATTCTACCAACTATTCTACATATGGCAATGTTGGTAACAATCGTGAAGCTGCCATGGACTATGCCTCTGCTTACAGACAGCACAATAATGATATCAAGTCACAGACCATTTACAACCATCCAAATATGGGCGGCACGCAAATCTTCAATCAAACTATGAATGTGTCGTTACCTAGACAAGACACAAATTGTATGGATAATCGTCCTTTTGCACCGAATTCCGTCGTGCCATTGCCTCCTGCCAAAGAAAATTATGGACGTATTGGTACCCCGCAAATATTAAATACTGCCATTGAAATGCAACGCAATACGCCTGATATTTTGGATGCATTCCGTTCAAATCCATACACGCATAGTTTGACCACGTCGGTATAACCAACCCGGTAGTAAAAAATTGACACGATTTGTGAGGCATGATTCATGATTTATATATTTTTAATTCGTTGTAATATCGTATTAAAAATACAACCCACATAATAATATATGTCCTCATTATTGAATATACATGCAGAAATTAAAAAAAAATTATTATATTTTCATTCCATGCACAAAATACCCAACATTATTTTTCACGGACCATCCGGTAGTGGAAAACGCACAATAGTACATGATTTTATTAAAACGATATATGACCACGACAATGAACGCATAAAATCATTTGTACGATACGTAAATTGTGCGCATGGCAAGGGAATCAAATTTATTCGTGAAGAATTGAAATTTTTTGCAAAAACGCATATTCAATCCAATGGCGGAGATATATTTAAAAGCATCGTGTTATTAAATGCGGATAAATTGACAATGGATGCGCAGTCCGCACTACGTAGATGCATTGAATTATTTAGTCACACTACGCGTTTTTTTATCGTAGTGGAAGATAAATACAAGTTATTAAAACCCATATTATCAAGATTCTGTGAAATATATGTTTATGAACCCGAATATAATGGTGCGACTATCAATTTATATCAGTATAACTTGAACGAGACCTTTAAATTAAAAACATATAAATCAAAGCGTCTTGACTGGCTTAAAAAGGAACTAACCAAGCCAATTCATACTGATGTAGATACCATTGACACATCTACAAAATTATATGAAAAGGGATATAGCGGTTTGGATATATTGGCTCTTTTAGAGGCCAATTATTTTGTACATATTAAACAAGAAAAAATGCATGAATTATTGATGGTATTTAATAAGGTGAGAAGAGACATCAAAAATGAAAAAATTTTGATATATTTTATGTTGCATTTTGTGTTTTTGAATACAGAGGTTCCTTTAGACAATATTTCGTTCATGTGATTTTGATTTGTGCGATTAAATTTATTTTAATAAGTTAAAAATCCCTTTAAAATAAATTAGTAAACTACATATACTATGGATGATTTTAATGTTAGCGCTTTGCATGAATCAAAAAATGAGTGGGGAGCTAGATTACTAACTATATTAACCCCGCTAATTATGGAAGGGTTTAAATCCATTTTTGACGAGTCATTTGCCTTGTGTAAAAGCAACAATGAGATCGACAAGTATTTGATGACATTTCAAAATTTCATTAGTCGTATCCCCAAATGGAATCCGGCTATTATTGAAAATGAGAAAAAGCGTATTTGTGATAAAAGCGGTTGTACCTATTTAGAAGACTTGATTACATGCGTTCATATTATACAATTGAAGTTATTGACTGCCGTACGTGCAGGTACAAAACAAAAGAAGGTGGACATCCATATTCCCAAATTCGAGGAATTCATCCATAAAGTGTATATACACGTTGCGCGCAAAATTTATAAGAATGTATACTTGTACGAGATGAATATCCCTGCACTCCAGACACAAAAGAATCATCGTGAATTGGAATTAATTATTCAAGAGTGTATATTGAATGCGGTGAGAGAAAGTATCCCGATTGACATGATATTGCGTGCTTATTTAGACGAAACCACGGAGGATGATGTCATTGAAGAAATTAAAGAAGAGCCTATAGTTGAAGATAAATTGGTGGAAAATATAGTAGAAAGTAGTGCTGCCTCTACATCTACCCAATTCCATCCGTTGTCATCCAAGCTGAGTTTTAACAATGTAGACATGGCCATCGATTTGAATAACAAAGAGGAACAGATCGTTGCACCCAAGGACATTGAACGATTGGAGAGCATTAGTAATATACGTAATGAACAGCGTAAATTGGAGACGGATGACGATGATGATGACAATAACTCAAATAGTAGGATTCATATAACAAATGATGCGGTTAAACTAGATAATTTAGACGTTCATGATATCGAACCCCAAAGTATTGAGATTATCCCCGATTTGTTAATAGATGACATTGAAGTTCTTGGTTAAAATGCATGATGTGTGAAAATATGCGTAAAATTGTTATGAAAGATTGTCCATGTAAAATATACATGGACAATATATATATTATTGCTGGTATTATATCCTTTGTATATTTTTTAGGAAAATTTATTGAAATGCGTTTTATAGAGAGAGAAAGCAAACCTCTCAAAGTGATTATGAAAGATACCCTATTGGTCTATGTTTGCTCGATAATTGCGATTATGATATTGGATCAATTAAAACCAATCATAGAAGAATCCGCTGGTGTTGGACCCATTAGTCAAATTGCATTTACCGATAATCCTAATTTTTGAGTGTTTGTGTGTTAGAGTGAGTTTAACGACCCGTCCAAACTTTGACCAATGGTCTACCTATATGTTTGTAGTTTGATAAATATGTATCAAAAGAATAACCCCATTTTTGATAATCCCAAATATTTCCCAAGAGAGAAGGACATTTATATAACGTAGGCATTTCTATATAAAAAATGGCGCCCATAACACGTTCAAGGGAACACCTATCTGTTCTATTTAAAACATGGTTCAACAACTTAAAAAGGTTATATTTCTTTTCTATTGAAGAGAGAAATGCATGATTAATGTAACTTTGCACACCGAAACAACCATACCACGCATATGATTTAAATGACAATGTTTCTATAATATCATTTGATAACCTAGTTTGTATTTCACCCGCATTTTTAAGATATTTCGCCAAACGTAAACTATTTTCCATATTTTCGTTATAATCAAAATGCCACAAGGGAATTATTCTCTCTTTTTTGAATAATTCAAAGTGAATCCGCTTGTGAAAAAAGACGCTATCATGTAAAATAACCGCATTATCAAAGTATTTGTATTTATGAAAATAGTAATATGGTAGCAACTCTCCTCTACCAGGATATTCCGAATTTACGACTTGAATATTTTTATAATTATAATCAGCATGTACATATTTTTGATTACTATTATCATCAATTATGACTATTTTTCTGAATGGATAAAATCGTCGTATACACCGAACCGCATGATTCCAGTATCTATTTGTTTTTTCGGAATTAACATGTCTGGTCATTATAAATCCATATGTCATTTTCAATGTATTATATATTATATGAGATAATAATTATTTTTGTAAAAAATAAAATAATTATTCAACAATTAAACAACAGATTTAGGCATGTCTGTATCTTAAACATATGACGGATATTCGTCAATATTAATAACTTTTTCATTTGCAGGAATATTTTTCTTAGGAAACGTGAACGCGTTAAATTCTTTGCGCTCCAATTGTGCTTGGGGAGTATGTTTGTGCACACAACGCGCAATCATCTTGTATAACTTGAAATCAGGATATCTATCGGTCCCATTATTTTTGTACAATACATTTAGACCATTATCGTCTAAGCACCATTCTACTATCAACCTGGTGATTGTGTCACATTTATTTAAATCCTTGATACTATCCATATCATCCACCAAATAATCAAAAATAGAACAAGCCAAACGACATAAATCAAAGCTATAATTGGGCTCTAGACGCGGTTTCTTACTATTGTAATATGGTTCAATATTGTATTGAGTTGCCGCATCACCTCCAAAATTGAAACTATCGCTGCATAAGATCTTTCCGTTATATTTGTAAATACCTCTGCCAAAATCAATGATTTTAAATATCTTGCCAAAAGTAGGCACACGATAATACTTGTTCTTAAAACAATAATAAATAAATTTTTTCTCTGTTGGTACATACATTATATTATTTGTATGTAGATCATTATGCGTAAATGCAAACACCTTTTGATAGGTTATCAAGGTCATGATAACTTGCATGAGTGCAGACATCCACCTGATTTCATCCATATTTGTTTTCAAAATTAAATTGTCCAATGTATCCTGGCATTGCTCCATGCAAATAACTTGCACAGGATATTCAGTAAATGTGACGTTGATACATTCATTGTCGGTTGTTTCGTCTTCATCATTTTCATCGATCCATTCTTCGGTTGAATCGTCTGCGCCTTCATTTAGGTCGCTGACTTCAGTATGACTTGTTCTAGAAGAACACGTGTCTTCTGAATCTACAGAGGCAGACGTATTGGGACTACTTGCATTTAAAGTCATTGACTCCATGTTCATTTCTTTCAAGTTATCAATTGTTAGCATGGATATATTCTCCGTGTTTTGGGTGGAGGAGGAATCAAACACACCATCAAACATAGTATCTTCTATAGATTCAATTGGAAAATTACATGCATTCTCATCTACATGAATTTTAATCGCCGGCATATTTGGTTTACTAGTATCATCTTCATAGAGAGAACTATAATCTTCAATTTGAAACAACACATTTTTATTCTTGTTGAAAAAAACGGATTTAATCAAATAGTCTAAATCATCGTAGACATTCATTTTAAAATTTTTCTTGATTGACAAGAAGGAACCATAAAATTCCAAGCCATGAATGAAACCATGCGTATACATTAATTGATTGGTCAAATAAGAAAAAAAGCTGTCAACATAGGCGGAATTATTAGCGTCCAAAATTTTGGAATTCACTGAATTTGCATTAGAGTTAATAGTAGGCAAATTCATCAAGGAGCTATCTGTTATATCATATTTACCAATCAAAAATTTGATGGGGTCTAATAAGGGCGCCATTTTACAAAACACATTCTTCGTTTTGGCCTTAATCTTATCATCGGTTGCATTTTTGAGATTACATTTGTATAGATTTTGTTTTCCATCAATGTTATTAAATACATTAGTAATATACCATTCATGATTCAAATTAATGCTATTATAATTTGTGTCATTCAGTAACATGTGTTTAGTATAGATTGGAATATAGTTTTGGGTCTTTACTAAATCAAAATTTTCTAAACATTTGAATAATTCATTGTTTTTACGCTTCTTGTAGTTGACAAAATTATTCATGTTGTTCGTATCGTTCATATACTTGATATTTAGAAAAGGTATAGGCAAATCAACGCAAATAGACATTTTTGATTCTTGCATAGTTTGATAGTTTGATTGCGTTGTATACCTTTATCTTTTTCTAAAATAGATTATATATAAACAAAATGACATTAGAATTAAAAAGATTTGATATGAAAAGCATCAGTTTTAAACCCAATGAAAGTAAGGGTCCTGTTGTGGTGCTAATTGGACGACGTGATACTGGTAAAAGTTTTTTAGTTCGTGATCTGCTATATTATCATCAAGATATCCCTATTGGCACAGTTATTTCGGGGACAGAAGAAGGCAACGGATTTTATAGTAAAATGGTTCCTAAACTATTTATTCATAATGAGTACAATACTGCTATAGTAGAAAATATTTTAAAGCGTCAACGCTCTGTTCTAAAACAAATCAAAAAGGAAATGGAAACCTTTAAACGTAGCACGATTGA
>Ga0078894_10001119_pt1 | contig 19680 bp, 18 predicted proteins | sample LauGreSu1BDMLBSD_2_FD_67506 | JGI IMG/M metagenome (GOLD analysis project Ga0078894, IMG submission 67506) | Freshwater lake microbial communities from Lake Michigan, USA - Su13.BD.MLB.SD (version 4) (version 4) | ecosystem: Environmental > Aquatic > Freshwater > Lake | place: Lake Michigan... | reverse complement strand
GCGCCGGTGTATTTGTCCAAAACACCTTGGTGCCATAAATCGAGGGCGCAATTGAGCGCGGTTTGTCCACCCATGGTTGGTAGTATCGCGTCAGGCTTTTCCTTGGCGATGATTTTTTCAACGGTTTTCCAAGTGATGGGTTCGATATAGGTGACATCTGCAGTGGCAGGGTCGGTCATGATGGTGGCTGGATTGCTGTTGATCAAGATGACTTTGTAGCCCTCTTCTCTCAAAGCTTTGCATGCTTGAACGCCCGAATAGTCAAATTCACACGCTTGACCAATCACAATCGGGCCAGCGCCAATCAACAAAATACTTTTGATGTCTGTACGTTTAGGCATGTGCTTACACCGTCATGGAATGGATGAACCGGTCAAACAAATAACCGATGTCGTGCGGGCCGGGAGACGCCTCTGGATGTCCTTGGAAGCCAAACGCATGCTGACCCTTGACTTCGATGCCTTGCAAACTGCCATCGAACAAACTGACATGGGTTGCTTGCAAATGCGCAGGCAGAGATGCTTCATCCACAGCAAAACCGTGGTTTTGGCTGGTGATCGATACCCGAGCCGTCGACAAATCTTTGACAGGGTGATTCGCACCGTGGTGCCCAAATTTCATTTTGTAGGTTTTGGCACCACAGGCCAAAGCCAATATTTGGTGACCCAGACATATGCCAAACAACGGGACTTTTCGATTCAACAACGTTTGCGTGGCTTCAATGGCATAGGTGCAAGGGCCGGGGTCCCCTGGACCGTTAGACAAAAACACCCCATGGGGATTCAATTTCAACACGTCTTCGGCACTGGTTTGGGCGGGCACCACCGTCACATCGCAACCTCTTTGTGCCAGCATGCGCAAAATATTTTTCTTGATCCCAAAGTCAAACGCCACCACCTTGAACTGGGTTTGTGTGGCCTCGCCATAACCCTGACCCAATCTCCATTCAGTTTGCGTCCATGCATAAGACTGCTCGACAGAGACTTTGGAAGCCAAATCCAGACCGCTCATGGAAGGGGCTGCTTTGGCTTGGGCAATCGCTTGCTGTATGTCGTTTTCAGTGACGCGATGACCCATGGGAAAGGCATGAATGGCACCATTTTGTGCGCCATTTTCACGCAAATGACGGGTCAACATGCGGGTATCAATGTCTGAGATGGCCACTGTACCGCTGGATTTCAAATAGGCTGATAAATCATCAGTGGCACGGAAATTTGAATGCGTGATGGGTAAATTTTTGATGATCAACCCGGCGGCATGAACGGCAGAAGACTCGTTGTCCTCTGAATTGACACCGTAATTGCCAATGTGGGAATACGTCAGGGTGACCAATTGTTGGTTGTAACTGGGGTCGCTCAGTATTTCCTGATAACCGGTCATGGAAGTATTGAAAACCACTTCACCGACAGTTTGTCCATTGTGTCCAATGGATTGCCCCATGAATACCGTGCCGTCTGAAAGCGCCAAAATAGCGGGAGGACGATTTCCCTGAAGAGTCAAAAGCACTCAGATCTCCGAGATTCGGTGACGCCCTTGACGAAAGAGATGCACTCTCTTTGGATGTTATGCAAGGGGAATGGCTTTTTTTCGAGCGAAGGGCGTGCGGTTGATGTAGAAGTCAGCCATTATATCCCCCGCCTGTTGCGATCATTTCGCTATAGCTTCTCTGTGCGTTGAATGGCACTGGCATGCAAACAAATGGCCGCAGCAGCAGCCACATTCAGGGACTCTTGACCTCCTGGCTGAGCGATTCGAATTCGTTGGCAATTCCCTTCGAACCATCCGGCAGAGATCCCCTGACCCTCGTGCCCGAAAACCCACGCGCAGGGCCAAGGCAAGGGTTGATGGTGGTTGCGCTCATGCAAAAAAGTGCCCTGGTGAACATCGGTCACCAACACAGGCCATTTCAAAGCCAAGACATCTTTCACTGGCCACGATTCATGCAACTTCAACCCAAAGTGCGCGCCCATCGCGGCGCGAACAACTTTGTGCGACCACAAGGACACCGTCCCCGGTGTGGTGATGATTTGTGTGAACCCGAATGCGGCTGCGCAACGCATCATGGAACCAGCATTGCCTGGGTCTTGAACCTGGTCCAACACCACCGCGGCATCTAACGAACTTGGCGCCGTTGTGTCTGACAATTCGATACAGGCCAACACCCCGGTGGAGGAAGGCAATTGGCTCAAGTTCTGCATCAAGGGTTCTGTGATGGTCGTCACTTGATCGGCATGTTTGAGCCAATGGCTTGGCAGCGTCGACAACTTGCTGTCTTGCAAGACCAATTCTTTAAAGTGCCAACCATGCGCCAGGGCTGCATTGCATAAATGCTCTCCTTCCAGCCAAACAAGATGGGTTGTACGGTAAGACGCGTTGTCTTTCAAGGCGGCGCGCAAACGCTTGTAGTTGGCGTTGTCTTTGGAAGATATATGCTTTGACAACACGTCAAGACACCTCATCGTTTTGATGAAGCCATTTCGCGACCGGCGCAAAGCTTTTGCGATGCCAGTGGGTAGGACCAAACTTGGACAACGCTGACAAATGCGCTGCGGTGCCATAGCCTTTATGTTTTGCAAACCCATACTGTGGAAATTCTTCGTCGATGGACTCGCACCATCTGTCGCGCTCCACCTTTGCCAAAATGGAAGCGGCTGAGATGCTGGGTACTTTGGCATCTCCCTTGACAATGGCCTCCGCCAACATGTCCAAGACAGGTATGCGGTTGCCATCAATCAATGCTTTGCCTGGCTTTAAGCGCAAACCTTTGACTGCACGTTGCATCGCCAACAGGGTGGCTTGCAAAATATTCAAGCGATCGATTTCCTCGACAGATGCCTGTGCCACACAAAAGGCAATCGCGTTGGCTTTGACATGGTCATACAAATGCTGCCGCTGCTTGGCGCTGAGTTTCTTGGAGTCCGCCAACCCGGGGTTGGGTACCAAATCATCCAAGATGACCGCCGCCGCAAACACCGGTCCAGCCAAAGGCCCTCGGCCAGCCTCATCCACCCCGGCAATCAACGTGGGGGCATCCCAATTCAAAGGGGCTTGTTTAACGAGCAAGGATTTTTTCGATGGCATGCGCCGCAATGCTTGCTGTGTCGGCACGCAAGCTCTCATGAAGTTGAGAAAAGGTTGCTTTGAGTTCAGCCACGCGTGTGGGGTCGTTCAACCATTCCAACACACTGTTCGCGATGGCTTTCGGGGTGGCCTGCGCTTGTATCAACTCAGGCACGACAAAATCTCCGCAAAGAATGTTGGGCAAACCTACCCACGGTTGCAATCTTTTTCTTTGAGTGATGTACCAGGTCAACCAAGGCATGGCATAGGAAATCACCATGGGACATTTGAACAACGCTGTCTCCAAAGTGGCGGTGCCACTGGTGACCATGGCGACATCTGCACTGGCCATGACGTGATGGCTTTGCCCTTCGATGACCTTCAAATGCATGATGTTGGGAAATTGGGCCACGTAGGCGTTCACCAATTCCATCATGCCTGGCGCGACCGGAAGCACCGGGATCAAATGAGGGTGTGATTGTTGAAGGATTTCAACCGCAGCCAAAAAACGGGGGGTCATTTGGTGGATTTCATCTCGCCTGCTGCCAGGCAGCACGGCGACCACCAGATCGCTGACTGACAAACCCAAATGCATTCTTGCACCAACCTTGTCAGGCACAGCGGGAATGAAATTGGCGATGGGATGGCCGACAAAGGTCGCGTCAACGCCGTGATTTTCAAGCAATGCTTTTTCAAAAGGAAATATACACAGAACATGGTCCACACTGGCGCGAATTTTTTTGATTCTCTCGAAACGCCAAGCCCAAATCGAGGGACACACATATTGGATTGTCGGAATACCATTGGCACGCAGATCACAAGCCAGGTCTAAATTGAAATCTGGCGCGTCGACCCCGATGAACACATCGGGGGGAGATGCCAATAACCTGGTCTTGAGTGCTTTTCGAATAGCTACGATTTCTTTGTAATGCTTGATCACTTCGACGTAGCCGCGAACAGACAATTTCTCCATGGGCCACCATGAATCCATGCCACCTTTGGCCATGGCTGGGCCACCAATCCCGACCAACGACACAGTTGGCCAAGTGCGCTTCAATCCAGGAATCAAAATGGAGGCGAGCAGATCACCAGATGACTCGCCAGCGACCATGGCGATGTGTGAAATGGCGGCGCTCATTCAACGAATGTCATGGTGTGTCAGCGAATGATGCCACGCGATGGTGAAGCAGACAACAAGAACGAAGACATCAAGTCCACCACCGTTGTCAATGACCCATCCTCTTTAGACATGGCTTGAATCTGCTCAATGGACTGAGCGAGAGGTAAACCATCGCGGTACAACACTTTGTGCATTTGCTTGACTGCTTGTATTTGATTGGCAAGAAACCCGCGACGCTTGAGGCCCTCGTAATTCATGGACCTGACATGGGCAGGTTGACCCTGGCACATGGCAAAGGGAGGCAAATCCGCAAACAACAAAGAATTCATCGCCGTGAAACTGTGCGCACCTATGCGACAGAATTGATGAACCACGGTGAACCCACCCAAGATGGCCCAATCACCGACTTCCACATGGCCTGCCAACTGCGTGCTGTTGGCAAATATGGTGTGGTTACCCACTTGACAATCGTGCGCCAGATGCACATAAGCCATCATCCAGTTGTCGTTGCCTAAACGGGTCACCGCTTTGTCATTGGCCGTCCCAATGTTGAAGGTACAAAACTCGCGAATGGTATTTCTGTCTCCAATCACCAGCTCACAAGGCTCACCCGCGTACTTTTTGTCTTGCGGGACCGCTCCCAATGAATTGAATTGGAAAATGCGGTTGTCTAAGCCAATGGTGGTGTGGCCCTCAATCACGCAGTGAGAACCGATGGATGTGCCAGCACCCACGCGAACATGCGGCCCGATCGTGGTGTATGGACCCACGGTGACTGAGCTGTCAAGCTCGGCACCTGCATCAACCAAGGCAGTCGGATGTATCTTGACCATGGAATTCAATCAATGCGGCGCATGGTGCACATCAACTCGGCCTCGACTGCCAATTCTTCTTGAACCATGGCTTTGGCTTTGAATTTGAAAATACCCGCTTTCATGCGATCAATTTCAACTTTCAAGATGAGTGCATCGCCTGGCTCGACAGGACGCTTGAACCGCGCAGAATCGATTCCTGCAAAGTAATAAACCACCTTGTCATCCGGCACCATGTCCAACGCGTGAAAAGAAAGCAAAGCAGCTGCCTGCGCCAAAGCCTCCAGCATCATCACACCGGGCATCACCGGGCGATGCGGAAAATGGCCTGTGAAATAAGGTTCGTTCATGGTGACATTTTTCAAAGCCACAATGGATTTGCCTTTGTCAATTTCCAGCACCCTGTCCACCAAAAGAAAAGGGTAGCGGTGTGGCAACAGTTTCAATATTTGGTGGATGTCCATGTGAAAGCCTTTACGGTTTGTTATTTTTTTCTAAATTTTTGATGCGCTCTCGCAGACTGTGCAGTTGTTTGAGCGAGGCTGCATTTTTTTGCCACTGAGAATTCTCGTCGATGGGAAACATGCCGCTGTATGTCCCAGGCTTCAAAATGGAATGCGAGACCAGCGCGTAAGAACTGATGTGCACGTGGTCTGCGAGTTGAAGGTGTCCTAATACACCTGCACCTCCGCCAATGGTGCAATATGCGCCAATCGTGGAACTGCCTGCAATGGCAGAACAACCGGCCATGGCTGTGTGTTTGCCTATGCGCACGTTGTGGCCAATTTGAATCAAATTGTCAAGAATCACGCCTTCTTCAAGCACCGTGTCTTCCATGGCGCCGCGGTCGATGCACGTGTTGGCACCAATCTCGACATGATTCCCAATGATCACTCTCCCCAGTTGCTCAATTTTGATCCAACGCTGGTCATGAAGCGCAAACCCAAAACCATCCGCCCCCACCACCACACCGGAATGCAAAATGCAGTGGCTTCCGATCTCACAATAAGAAGACACCGTGACGCGTGATTTGAGCCATGTTCCCTCGCCAATCTTGGCGCCTTCTTCCACCACACACAAAGGACCAATGCGCGCGCTGGGGTGTATTTCAGCGGTCGGGTCGACCACGGCGGAGGGATGGATGTGGGGGACCTGCTTTGAGGGTTGTTGCGATACCCACAATTGCGTCAACTTAGCCCAATACGCATAAGGGTGATCCGTCACGATACAAGCACCACGCATGGCAGCGGCTTCTTGATGCGCCTTTCCAACCACGACACAAGTGGCTTGGCTTTTTTCAAGCTGAGAAATGTATTTGGGGTGGCTTAGAAAGCTGATATCTCCTTGACCGGCACTGACCAAAGGAGCGAGACGGGAAATTTGTGTGTCAGGGGAACCATGGAGTTGCCCCCCCAATTGATCTGTCAGAAACCCTAGCTTGAGGGTAACCACGCCATCACTTGCCGCTGTTGATGACTTTGATGACCTTGTCGGTGATGTCATGTTTGGGGTTGATATACACCGCTTCTTGCAATATCAAATCATATTTTTCTGACTCAGCGACTTGCTTGACAACCTTGTTGGCCTTTTCAAGCACCTGTTGAAGCTCTTCATTTTTTCTGGCGTTCAAATCTTCTTGAAACTCGCGGCGTTTGCGTTGAAATTCCCGGTCTTGATCGGCCAATTGACGCTGGCGAGCAGAACGTTGTGTGTCTGACAAGGTCGGCGAATCTCTTTCGAGTTTTTCAGAATTTGTTTTCAGGGAATTGCCAATGTCAACCAATTCTTTTTCACGCTTGGAGAACTCCTGCTCGAGTTTGGTTTGTGCCACTTTTGCAGTATTGGCTTCTCTGAAGATGCGGTCTGTGTTGACAAAACCGACACGGAAGTCATCAGCATGAAGAACCAAGGACGTCATGCCTAACAGGCAAACACTCAGCGTGCGAATCAGTGGAAAGTTCATCAGAAGGCCGTCCCGATTTGGAATTGAAAGGTTTGTATTCTATCGTTAGCAAATTGTTTAATCGGCTTGGCAAACGCGAACCTGAGGGGTCCCACCGGAGAAATCCAGCTCAACCCCACCCCAGCAGAGCTTCTGAGCTGAGCCACATCAATCGATTCTTGGTCAGTGTAGACGTTGCCAACGTCAACGAAAGTAAACAAGCGCAGTGTTTTGTCTGTGCCAACCCCAGGAAAAGGCATTAAAAACTCGGTGTTCAATAAGATCTTTTTGGCACCACCCGTGGCGTAATCGCCACCGTAGCGGCTGTAAGTCGTGTCCGTTTGCAAGGAGTTCTGCTGGAAACCCCTGACCGATCCAAGTCCGCCCGCGTAGTAGTTCTTGAATATCGGGAAGTCCTTTCCGTTCAAGCCGCCGCCCAGACCCAATTCGGCATTGACAGCCAAGGTGTACTTGCGAGTCAGGGGCCAGTACTGCTGGTATTGGCCTGAATTTTTGTAGTAACGGGTGTCCCAGAATGCGCCAATGTCGGCATTGAGCCGAATCACTTTACCTTTGTTGGGAACCAATGTACTGTCTCGACTGTCCCTGGCCCAACCGACGGTGATCGGAGCCGATCTGACTGTGTTGCCCACATAGCCAGAGTTTGAATACGCGGTGGGGAGTCCGGTCCCGTTTGAGACAGAAGTTTGATCATATGCAATGCCAATTTGTACGGTGTCAATCTCTGCAATCGGCACCCCAAAACTCACCCCCAAACCCGACGAATAAATGTTGTAGTAAGTGGTGGAAGCCGCATAAGGACGCAAATTTCTGTCATAGAAACTCAATGTTCTTGACACCCCGTCTTCGGTGAAATAAGGGTCGGTGGTGTTCAATTGGTAAAGCTTGTTGTATTTGCTGGTGTTGACTTGTATGCCAACAGAGTTGCCCGTTCCAAAAAAATTGTCTTGGCTGATGCCAAAAGACAGAAAAAACTTCTCCGACGACGAAAAGCCTGCGCCAAGTTGCAGTGCACCAGTAGGTTTTTCAGTCACTTTCAAATTGATGTCAACTTGATCTGGTGTCCCAGGAACTTCTTGTGTGTCAATGGTCACCTCTGTGAAATACCCTAGCCGGTCAATCCGGTCTCTGGATTTTCGAATCTTGTCACCGTCATACCAAGCGGATTCCATTTGACGAAATTCTCGACGAATGATGTCGTCTTTGGTTCTGTCATTGCCAGAAATATTGATCCGACGGACATAGGCTCTTCTCGACGGGTCCGCTTGCAAGATGATTTTGACTTGGTTGGTCTTTCGGTCAATCTCAGAGCGCGGTTCTATCTTTGCAAAAGCAAAGCCGAAATTTCCAAAATACTCAGAAAATGCCTTGGTTGTTTCAACAATGTCGGTGATGTTGTAAGTGCGCCCGGGTTTGATACTGATCAATGATTTGAATTCGTTGTCTCTGCCCAAATAGTAGCCGTCTAACTCTACTGCGCTGACAACAAATTGAGCGCCTTCGGTGATGTTGATGGTGATGCTGATGTCTTGTTTGTTAGGTGAAATGGCCACTTGCGTGGAATCGACTCTGAACTCCAAATAGCCTCGCGACAGGTAAAAGGAGCGGATGTTTTCAAGGTCTGCATTCAACTTCGCTTGTGAATAGCGGTCGGACTTGGTGTACCACGACATGTAATTGGGTTCCGACAGGTCTAATTGGTCCTTGATGGTTGACTGGTCAAACGCCTTGTTACCTACTATTTTGAATTCTTTGATTTTGGAAACTTCACCTTCGATGACCGTGAAATTTAAATTGACTTTGTTTCGTTCCGACGGAGCCACTGTGGTCACAACCTCAGCGCCATACAAACTTTTGTTGATGTATTGACGCTTCAATTCCTGCTCCGCTCTGTCGGACAGCGCTTTGTCAAATGGCCGACCTTCGGATAATCCAATGTCTTTGAGCGCCTTCTTGAGCGTGTCTTTGTCAAACTCTTTGATGCCGACGAAATTCACCGAAGAAATCAAGGGACGCTCCTCGACCACCACAATCACCACATTGCCTTTGAGCTCAATTCGAACGTCTTTGAACAGTCCCAAGGCGAATAAATTGCGAATGGCCAGGGTGCCTTTGTCATCTGAATAAGACTCACCCACTTTGAATGGAAGCGTGGCCAACACATTGCCTGGTTCAACCCGCTGCAATCCTTCCAATTGAATATCTTGAATGTCAAATGGTTCCACAGCCAACACCGCCTGCGACATACACACCGACAGCATGATCACTGAGACCGATTGCTTGAGCACTGAAAAAACATAAGATTTCATAGGTAAACCAGAAGTGATATAGGGCGATTGATCTGATAATACATCAGTGATGAAGCCGCGAAATAAGCGCTCCTCGCTGATGAAAACTTATTCATTTAAACCATGGTCAATTTTTTGGCTGATGACAGCGCAGCTTGTCGTGAAAGTCGATCAATTTCCAGCAAATCGTCTAAATTGTTGGGCGCTGTCGGGTGAACCGACGACAAAGCAGACAGATTTACCTGGTGAATTTGATCGAAACGAATTTTCTGGTTCAAGAACAAATCCACGGCAACTTCATTAGAGGCATTCAAAACGGCGGTGGTTCCAGCAGGTGCCATCAGTGCCTCCCAGGCCAACGCCAGCCCGGGATAACGGGATTGGTGTGCTTCATCATCCATGGATTCAAATGTCATTTGTGAAGCTTGTTTGAAATCGATATGCGATGCCCCACTGCTGATCCGCTCTGGCCAAGCCAGTCCGTACGAAATGGGCATGCGCATGTCTGGTGTACCCAATTGCGCAACGATGGCACCATCGACAAATTCAACCATCGAGTGAATGATGCTTTGCGGGTGAATCACAACTTCAATTTGTGATGGGTCAACTCCAAATAAAAATTTCGCCTCAATGACTTCCAAGGCCTTGTTCATCATGGTTGCAGAGTCAACAGAAATTTTTCTGCCCATGACCCAATTGGGATGCGCACACGCTTGATCAGGGGTGATGTCTTTGAAAGTCAACGGCGAACGTGTCCTGAAAGGCCCGCCCGAAGCCGTCAAAATGATTTTGCTGACCGAAGAAGGCCAAGCTTGCGGGTTCTCTGGCAGCGATTGAAAAATGGCCGAGTGTTCGCTGTCAATCGGCAGCAATTTGGCGTCACCTTTGTTTACCGCATCCATGAACAGTTCTGCGCCGACCACCAGCGCCTCTTTGTTGGCGAGCAACAGTCGCTTGCCTGCCAAAGCCGCTGCCATGCAAGACGCCAAGCCAGCCGCACCCACAATCGCGGCCATGACCATGTCTACCCGCTCATCGCTGGCCACATCACACAAAGCATCGGCCCCGCACAGAACCCGGGTTGACGAGTTGGCAAGTTTCAATGCCGCTTCCAATTGCTTGGCCGCATCAGGGTCAACCATCACCGCAAAGCTTGGCTTGAATTGCAAACATTGGCTCAACATCAACTCGTGTTGTTTGGCGCCTGTCAACGCAAACAGGTGGTACTTGTCGGTGTGTCTGGCAATCACATCCAAGGTATTGACACCTATGGACCCGGTAGACCCCAACACGGTGACGGTTTTTTTCATGGTGATCACCACATTGAAATGAGAACAGCAAGCGGCAAAACAGGGAGTAACGCATCCAGCCGGTCGAGCACGCCGCCGTGTCCAGGCAAGAGTTGGCTGCTGTCTTTGGCGCCGGCAGCCCGCTTGATCAGCGACTCAAACAAATCACCAGCGGCACTGGCGAGTGTGAGCAAGGTCAGCCCTGCAAAGAAGACAGGCCAGCCAAACGCCAAGAGCCTGGCAAACACATGGTCATTACCCATGCCCCACGACGCTGATGCCACTGTCCAACCAATGGCCAACAACCAGACTGCCATCACAGCACCAGCCAATCCTTCAATGCTTTTACCCGGACTGATCGTGGGTGCCAATTTGCGTTTTCCCCAGCGGCGCCCAGCAAAATAAGCCGCGATGTCAGCGGTCCAAACCAGGCACAACACGGAGATCAAAAATGCAGTGCCGACGAGCTTGGCTTGAAGCAGCGACATGCCGCTCGATATCAGTAAGACCAGGCCCAGCACCAGTCTGATCCATTTTGGCGTGGCTTGCCAACTTGCACTGCCAAGTCTGAGAAAAAAAACAATGGTGCCAAACCAGACCACCACGCAAGCCAACCAAAATATGGGTGGCAGCGGTTGAAAAGCATACCCCGTCCAATAGCCGAAAAACACCCCCACGCACGCTGCAGGTAAAGAAAAAGCAGTTGTCAAGCCCAATCCGTTCAATCGACCCCACTCCCATGCCGCCGCTGCAATCAATGCCAAGCCCAAGATACCTAGCCACACAGGCGATGGATGAAACAACGCCGGCAAAGCAACCAACAGCAAAATAACCGCCGTGATGACGCGCTGCTTAAGCATGGCATGGTCTCATTCAGACAGCCATGATTTCTTGTTCTTTGGACGCGATCAATTTGTCAATGTCAGCAATGTGCTTGTCAGTGAATTTTTGAATGTCGTTTTCCGCGCGCTTTTGCTCATCTTCTGAAGCCAGTTTGTCTTTGACCAATTTCTTCACTGCTTCATTGGCATCACGCCGCAAATTGCGAATCGCAATTTTGGCGTTCTCACCCTCTGTGCGAACAATTTTGGTCATCTCCTTGCGCCGCTCTTCTGTCATGGGAGGCATGGGTACCCGAATCAAGTCGCCCATGGCAGAGGGATTCAAACCCAAATCACTTTCGCGGATGGCTTTTTCAATTTTGGGGCCCAATCCCTTTTCCCATGGCTGAACACTGATGGTTCTGGCGTCCAACAAAGACACATTGGCCACTTGGGATAAAGGTGTGGGGTTGCCGTAGTACTCCACCATGATGGAATCTAACAATCCCGGGTTGGCGCGGCCCGTTCGAATTTTGCTCAGGCTGTTGGTAAACGACACAATGGATTGGTCCATTTTTGATTCGCTGTTTTTCTTGATGTCACTGATGCTTGTCATCATTCCTCTCCCGAAATATCCATTCTTATGAAGCAAACACAAGGGTGCCCTCGTCCTCACCCATGACAACGCGCTTCAATGCGCCGTGTTTGAAAATTGAAAAAACCGTGATCGGCAATTTTTGATCTCTGCACAGTGCAAACGCCGTGGCGTCCATGATGCCCAAATTGCCTTGGATGGCGTCGTCAAAACTGATTCGACTGTAACGGGTGGCGTCCGGATGCTTTTTCGGGTCAGCGGTGTATACGCCGTCAACTTTGGTGGCTTTCAACACCATCGCTGCGCCGATTTCAGCACCACGCAATGCAGCTGCGGTATCGGTGGTGAAAAAGGGATTGCCTGTGCCTGCTGCAAACACGACCACCTTCCCCTCTTCAAGGTATTGCAAGGCTTTGGGTCTGACATAGGGTTCAACCACTTGCTCAATCCCAATCGCCGACATCACCCTGGCCACCAAACCCGCTTTGTTCATGGTGTCAGCCAAAGCCAATGCATTCATCACCGTGGCCAACATGCCCATGTAGTCTGCAGTAGCGCGGTCCATGCCAACCGAGCCACCGGCCACGCCTCTGAAAATATTGCCACCGCCAATCACCACGGCGACCTCAACACCCAGGCGGGTGATTTCTGCGATCTCCTCGACCATGCGAACAATGGTGTCACGGTTGATTCCAAAAGCATCATCGCCCATCAAAGCTTCACCGGACAGCTTGAGCAGAATTCTTTTGTAAGCGGGTTTGGTGACTGTCATGGAAATCTCCGTGCGAATGAGTGTAAGACTTGCAAAAAAAAGGGGACTGGCAAGTCCCCTTTTAGGTCATCAAGCGGTTTGCTTGGCCGCTGCCACTTGGGCAGCCACCTCAGCTGCAAAGTCATCCACTTTGCGTTCAATACCCTCGCCCACCACGTACATGGTGAATGCTTTGACTTGGGTTTTGGCAGCCTGCAACATTTGTTCAACGGTCTGCTTGTCGTTCTTGACAAAAGGTTGATTGAACAAAGACACCTCTTTGAGGTATTTTTGAACAGCGCCTTCGATCATCTTGGAAGCGATGTCCGCAGGCTTGCCCGATTCTGCCGCTTTGGCGGTGGCCACAGAACGTTCTCTTTCAATCAATTCGGCGGGGACATCCGCGCTGGTCAACGACACAGGTTTCATGGCTGCCACATGCATGGCCACATCGCGCGCCGAAGCTTCTTCGCCATCAAATTCAACCACCACCCCGATGCGTGTGCCATGCAAATAGGATGTGAGATTGGCGCTGCCGTCAAAATAACGAAAGCGTCTGAAGCTCATGTTTTCGCCAATTTTTCCAACCAAACCCTTGCGAACGTCTTCCAAGGTGGGGCCAAAACCATCTTGCGAGTAAGCCAGCGCAGACAACGCTTCGATGGTGTCGGGATGGTGGGCTGCGATCAACTGGGCCGCCGCATTGGCCAAAGCCAAGAAGCTGTCGTTCTTGGTGACAAAGTCGGTTTCGCAGTTGACTTCCAACATGGCGCCGGTTTTGCCTGCCATGGCAATCGCAATCACACCTTCGGCTGTGACGCGGGCAGAAGCCTTGCTGGCCTTGCTGCCAAGCTTGACACGCAACAACTCTTCAGCTTTGACCATGTCGCCTTCGGCCTCAGTCAATGCTTTTTTACATTCCATCATGGGCGCATCGGTTTTTGCGCGCAATTCAGCGACCATGCCTGCTGTGATATTCGCCATAAATTTTCCTTTGTATCTTTCTAGTTCCAAATATTAAGTTGCAAAAAAGGGGCCATCAAAGCCCCTTTTTGAAAGCCTAAGCAGATCAAGCTTGCCCGTTGGTCTCGACCTCGACGAACTCATCCTGGCCTTCAGCCACCGCTTTGACAACATCGTTGACTGCGTTGGCTCTGCCTTCCAAAATCGCGTCCGCAATGCCTCTGGCGTAAAGCGTCACAGCCTTGGATGAATCATCGTTTCCAGGAATGACGTAATCGATGCCTTCAGGTGAATGGTTGGAATCCACCACACCAATCAAAGGGATACCGAGCTTTTTGGCTTCGGCGATCGCGATTTTGTGGAAACCGACATCAATCACAAAAATGGCATCGGGCAATGTGACCATGTCTTGGATACCGCCAATGTCTTTTTCCAATTTTTCCAACTCACGCATGAACATGAGTTGCTCTTTTTTGGACATGGCGTCCAGCCCAATTTCTTGTTGGGCTTTCATGTCTTTCAAACGCTTGATAGACGTTTTGACCGTTTTGAAATTGGTGAGCATGCCGCCCAACCAACGTTGGTCAACATAGGGCACACCGGCTCGGGCGGCTTCAGAGGCAATGATTTCTCTGGCTTGACGCTTTGTACCCACCATCAAAATGTTGCCGCGATTGGCAGCCAATTGCTTGGTAAATTTCATTGCCTCTTGAAACATAGGCAATGTTTTTTCGAGGTTGATGATGTGGATTTTGTTGCGATGCCCAAAAATGAAGGGGGACATCTTGGGATTCCAAAAGCGTGTTTGGTGTCCAAAGTGGACCCCAGCTTCCAGCATTTCGCGCATGGTGACAGACATGAATAACTCCAAAGGTTGCGTCTAAAATCCAGTTCGTGATTGCATTGACTCAGATAAACTGCCTGTCAATGCAACACCTTTTGTGAACTGGTTTGGGATTTACTTTGGGCAATCTTTTCATCAAATGACTCACCCAAAGCCATGAGATTTTAGCACAAGCACAGCTCTTCCAGCTCGCAAAATTGGTTACTTTGGTATGAGATTATGAAAACAGCAGTCATTGGTGCAGGGGTCATTGGGGTGACCACCGCGTTGGAGCTTGCTTCCCATGGACACGATGTGGTTGTGTTTGAAAAGGGCACAGGCATCGCTCAAGAGGCCAGTTTTGCCACAGGGGGTTTCATCGGGCCGGGCTTGATGCATGCTTGGACTGCCCCTGGCCTTCCGTTCAAGACCGTTGGGAAAATGCTCTTTGGCGCAGAGACACATGCTTTTCATGGCCTGGCCAACGCTTGGCTGTCCTGGCTTTGGCAGTGGCAAAAAGCCAGCGCCCATCCTGAGTACAAACTCAAACTCGAATCACTTCAACGCTTGGCCTTTTACAGCCAAGAGGTGTTGAGTGGCATCACAGAGCAATACGGATTGCAATACGAAAGCAGCCAAGGTTGCATGTTGATTTGTCGTCAAGAAAAAGATTTGAAAATGTTCCAACCACAATTGGACTTGTTGACAGACAACGGTTTTCATTTCAAAAAACTTGATCCCGCTGAAGCGCGAAAACTCGAACCTGCGCTGTCCGAGGAACAATCTTTTCACAGCGCGGTGATGTTTGCAAACGACTCGATTGCCAATTGCAGACAGTTTGCATTGCTGGCAAAACAGCAGGCCAGTCTGCTTGGCGCAGATTTCAGAACCGGGCAAGAAGTGCTTGCGCTGTCGCCTGACGCACCCAGAACGGTGCGAACCTTGTCTGGCTCCTCTGAGAAATTCGATCACGTGGTGATTTGCGCAGGCATTCACAGCAAATCATTGGTCAAACATCTGGGGGTAGAGATTCCTTCACTGGCGGTTCACGGATACACGCTCAGCTCATCTGTGCGTCAATCGATCGATGCACCTGTTTTGGGGGTCATGGATGCCAAGCACCATGTATCGATTGCCCGCACAGGTCAACGCATCAGAGTCAGTGGCATCGCAGAAATAGGGGCAAACAAGAGGCCCCCAGAACAATGTGTTTCGCTTCTTTACAAAGTACTTAACGATTGGTTTCCAGGCGCGGCCAAAACCCATGAAGCTGTTCAAGTGTGGCGAGGTACTCGGGACGTACTGACCGACGGCGTTCCCATCCTCGGACATTCAGGCGTTCCAGGTATTTGGCTGAACACTGGCCATGGCAACCATGGATGGGCGAACAGTTGTGGCAGCGCCAGGGCCATTGCGGACATGGTTTCTGGCCGGGGCTGCGAAGTAGACCTCAAAGGTCTAGGTATCGAGCGCTTTTAACCGCGTCCCACGAACGGCATGTTGGTGGCCATCACCGTATGGAAAAGCACATTCGCAGACAAAGGCAGTTCTGCCATGTACAGCACGGAAGTGCCCACGTGTGACACATCCATCAATGGTTCTGGCTTGATTTCCCCATTGGCTTGTGGAACACCTTTGGCCATCACTGCAGCCATTTCAGTTTCAGCATTGCCAATGTCGATCTGTCCCACAGCAATTTGAAATTTACGGCCATCCAGCGCTGCGGTTTTGGTCAGGCCTGTCACCGCATGTTTGGTCGCCGTGTAGGCAATGGAATTGGGTCTGGGTGCCGTCGCAGAAATAGAGCCGTTGTTGATGATGCGGCCGCCCATGGGAGATTGGGTTTTCATCACTTTGAATGCTTGTCGCAAACAATAGAACATGCCATTCAAATTGATGTCCACGACATTTTTCCATTGATCAATGCTTAATTCATCCAGAGGCACGCCGGGCGCACTGACGCCTGCGTTATTGAAAAGCAAATCGACCCGTCCATGTAACTTCACAACGGCGTCAAACAGTTTTTCAACCGATGCGGGGTCCGCCACATCGGTTGGCACCACAGCGCAATGCTTCGGGTGTGCTGAAGCAGCTTGTACATCTTTCAACGGTTGCTCTCTGCGACCGGCCAACACCACGGTCCATCCAGCTTGGTTCAAGGCCAAGGCAGCAGATTTTCCGACACCGGTACCTGCCCCCGTCACGATGGCAATTTTTCCTGTGCTCATGCATTTGTCTCCTGAATGATTTATCGTTTACGCGCTTTTTTGGGAGCGGCGATTTTCTTTCCTGCTCTGGCAGGTGTTGCGAAAGCCACTTTAGCATTGCGAGAATTTTTCGAGGCTTTGTGGCGAGTTGTCGCTTGGTGTGATTTGACGGAAACAGTTTTCTCGTCCAACTCTTTCCCTTTGGCTTTTCTGGCGCTTGAATGCAGTTCAGTCGCATCGTCTTGCACCCAGCGGAAATCAATTTTCCGCCCATCCAAGTCCACCCTGCTGACTTGAACGCGGACTCTTGCGCCTATGGCATATCGAATACCTGTTCGCTCACCACGCAATTCTTGCCGTGCCTCATCAAAACGGAAATAGTCTCCACCGAGCTCCGTGATATGAACCAAGCCTTCGACATACATGGCGTCCAACGTCACGAACACACCAAAGCCGGTGACGGCCGACACCGTGCCGCTGAAGTCTTCTCCTAAATGCTCACGCATGTATTGACATTTCAGCCAAGCTTCCACATCTCTGCTGGCCTCATCTGCGCGGCGCTCATTGGCGCTGCAATGCAAACCTGCCGCTTGCCATGATTGAACTTCAGGTGACAACTGGGTGTTTTTGCCTGCCGTACTCTGCGAGGATTTGGCTGCGTTAGATGCCAACCGCCTTGACAACTTGGCATGGGCTTCTCCGGGCACGGGCAAGGCAGGCAATTGATAACGGCCACCACGCAGAATCGACTTGATCACGCGGTGAACCAACAAATCTGGGTAACGCCGAATCGGGCTGGTGAAATGGGTGTAGGCATCGTAAGCCAAGCCGAAATGCCCACTGTTAACTGGTGTGTAAATGGCTTGTTGCATGGACCGCAGCAACATGCTGTGGATTTGCTGTGCGTCCAACCTGTCTTTGGTTGCTTGTGCAATCGCTTGGAATTGCCCTGGCGAGGGATCTTCAGAAACTTGCAAACCAATCCCTAGAGATTTGAGATAGCTGCGCAATATTTCCAATTTCTCTGGTGTCGGTCCTTCGTGGACCCGAAACAAAGCAGCATGTTTGTTATGTTGAATGAAGTCTGCACTGCACACATTGGCGGCAAGCATGGTTTCTTCAATCAAACGGTGCGCCTCGGTTCTGGTGCGGGGCACGATTTTTTCAATCCGTCCATTGTCATCACAAATGATTTGCGTTTCCGTGGTCTCGAAATCGACAGCGCCACGCTTTTGCCGGGCTTTTAACAAAGCGCGGTAAACATCGTGCAAATGAATCAAATCATTCACGATGGCCTTGTGTTTGTCAGCTTGAGGCCCACGTGTGTTTGACAAGATCGCCGCTGCGTCCACATATGTCAGTCGAGCATGGCTGTGCATCACTGCCTCATAAAACTGATACGCAAAAACCTCACCGTCTGCATTGATCATCATGTCGCAAACCATGCACAGGCGGTCGACATCGGGTTTGAGCGAACACAAGCCATTGGACAATTTTTCTGGCAGCATGGGTATCACCCGCCTCGGGAAATACACACTGGTTGCACGATCGTAAGCATCAATGTCAATCGCGCTTTCCGTCTCGACATAATGACTGACATCTGCAATCGCGACCAATAACCGCCAACCGTCTTCCCCTGCGTGGCTCAAAGGTTCGCAATAAACAGCGTCATCAAAATCTTTGGCGTCTTCACCGTCAATCGTCACCAGTGCAATGTCTGTCAAGTCCACCCTGTGCGGGAAGTCTTTCGCATGAACTTGATCAGGCAAGGATTCAGCTTGCTTCAAGCATGCTTGAGAAAAGACATGGGGCACGCTGTATTTGCGAACAGCAATTTCAATCTCCATGCCTGGGTCATCCATCTCACCCAGCACTTCTTGCACGCGGCCCACAGGTTGCCCGTAGAGGCTGGGCGGTTCGGTCAGTTCCACCACCACCACTTGTCCAGGCAACGCTTTTGCAGTGGCTGATTTGGGAATCAGAATGTCTTGCCCATAGCGACGGTCTTCCGGTGCCACCAGCCACACGCCACTCTCGTGCAACAAACGACCAATGATGGGATGTGCTGGTCGCTCAATGATTTCCAGAATTCGGCCTTCGGGTCGACCCTTTTTATCCAGGCGAGTCACTCTGGCAATGACAACGTCTTTGTGTAAAACGGCGCGCATTTCATTGGGCGGCAAGTACACATTGCTTTGCCCATCATCACGCATGACAAATCCATGCCCATCTCGGTGGCCTTCGACAACGCCCTTGAATTCTTCGAGCAAACCTGTCTGAGTGCTGTGGTTTTTTTTGATATGATCCTCTGCTTTCCTGAATGCCCAGGTGGCGGAATTGGTAGACGCACTAGTTTCAGGTACTAGCGAGTAACATCGTGGGGGTTCGAGTCCCTTCCTGGGCACCAATCTTACATACCCCATCAACCTCTTCAAGGTTTATTAATTAGATTGGCATTCCAATCAAATCCAACCCTTGTGAATCCAAAATTTTTACTTTGGTGAATTCACCCGTTCGATAGGTTTTACTCACTCTTTCGGGCGGTAACAAGTGAACTACACCGTCAACCTCTGGGGCATCGCGGTAACTGCGTCCCACGCCACCACCTCGACCCAGAGAGATTGATTTATCAACCAAGACTTGCATGGTCGAACCAATCAGATTTGTGATTTTTTTTGCAGAAATATTCTGTGCCACCGCCATAAACTCCGCCTGACGTTCTTGCCTGAGTTCAAAGGAAAGCATGCCTGGCAACTCATTCGCGGTTGCGCCATCAACCGCACTGTAGGCAAAGCATCCCGCGTGATCAATTTGTGCTTCTTGCAGAAAATCCAGCAAGTGCTGGAATTCACCTTGCGTTTCACCGGGAAAGCCTGCAATGAAGGTGCTACGCACCACCAATTGCGGACAAACTTTACGCCATGCATGTATGCGCTCGATATTTTTTTCCCCACTTGCGGGACGCTTCATTCGCTTCAACACATCGGG
>Ga0078894_10001118_pt1 | contig 19692 bp, 24 predicted proteins | sample LauGreSu1BDMLBSD_2_FD_67506 | JGI IMG/M metagenome (GOLD analysis project Ga0078894, IMG submission 67506) | Freshwater lake microbial communities from Lake Michigan, USA - Su13.BD.MLB.SD (version 4) (version 4) | ecosystem: Environmental > Aquatic > Freshwater > Lake | place: Lake Michigan... | reverse complement strand
GTACCCCAATTAGTTATTTTACCAAAATACACATTTACCTTTTTACCAAAAATCGAATACATTAAATCATAGAATAACTTCATCTCTTTGTAGTTTTTTTGTTGAACCACAAATGAGGTTTTTATTCTACGAAGTGTTGGTATCGTTGAAATAAACTTTAAATTGTCCAATAACACATCCCAATCACCATTAATTCTTGTTTTTGTTTCATAAGTTTCTTTTGTTCCGGCATCAATACTAATTTCACAACTTTTTATATATTGGTGCACATTTGGCATCGATTCCCACATTTCTTTATTCCAACGTGTTGCATTAGTATGTAGGTGAATTGATTTTAGTTTTGGCCATTTAGTTTTATCGAAATTCCTTAAGAAATCTCTAAACCCAACTGACACAAATGGATCTCCACTACCTGTTATATATAATACGTCCACTTCACTTCCGTATGCATCTTCAATGTCTTGTATATCCTGTTTTACCTTTTTTATTTTAGTACTGTCAGCAATAAACATTTTTAATCTACAAGATGGACATTCAAGATTACAACTCCTGTCCATAGAAAATTGGACTATCTGTGGAGATGTTAATTTCCCTTCTTTATGTTTTTCTATTTTTAATTTTAAATCGGGGATTAATTCGTCTTTATGGTAAAGTGGTTGAATTCTACCAACGTCCCCAAAGGTTTTTAATTGGTGTATATATGGACAATGATTCTCATCACAATACCTGTATGAACCATCTAGTATACTATCTCGTATATCATTGGCTTCGTCTGAATTCCATGCATCGTATGGTTTTGTGTCCTCAGGTAAAAATTTAGTTAACCATGATGCACAACATAAAAATCTTTTGTGATCATGTACTTCTAAGGAGGTGAATGGAACTGCACAAATATATTGTTTTAATAAATCTTTTTTCACTTTAAATTAATTTTTTATCATCATAAAATTGTCTCAATTTATTTTTCGTATCTAATATATTATAATCTAATTTAATTTCTTTATTTTTCAAACCATTACCATAATATATCGATTCATATGTATCCATCGGTATATTAAAATTATCGGATAATTTTTTTATATATGTGTTTTCTAAACTAAGTTGGTCCATTATTGGATTCAAATCAATAACCAATTTATACTCATATTTCTCACTATCTGAACTACCATTATAAAGATTTGCCAATGATTCAGAGTGCTCCTTTATATTTTCTCTACCAAGTAAAATAACATTATCAAACTTTGGAATTAAATCACAATAAAAATCGTAACACTTATCAAAAAAAGATAACGGAAGATTTCCCAATATCACGGATGTATTATCTATTTGGTGAAACATTGTTTTGACAACAACATTCTCCAATTTGTAATTTTTTTGTTGTATCCCCCACGGTGAGTATGGTTCATATATTAATTTTGAATTGTAACTATTTGATATTGATTTTTGTAAGGATGTAGAACCACATCTTGGACTAGATATAATTAAGAAATTCATGGGCAATTATAATATTTTTTTATTTATAATATTTTCTATGTATACAGTAAATTGTTTATGACCTTTGAATGAGAAATGATAATCAAAAAACTCTCCATTAGTAGCTGTTTTAATATTTTCAAAACTATCGTATATTTTAGGCATGTCCCAAATCACACAATCTTTAACTTTAGTATTATTTACTAATATTTTTTTTAAAAAATTAAATCTATCATTATTTCTTTTTTCATATAATTTTTTAATTGAAAAGTAATATTGAAAATTTATCAATGTTTCTGTCTCTTCGTTAGAAAAAACCTTTTTTAATTTAGGTTTCCGAAATTCCTCTGTTATTTCATTATCTGATAAGGCGGATACCCACTCAGAATCGGTTGGTACTGATAATCTATTGTGATATGTTTTTTCTATAATAACAATATCATTTTCTTGTATAGAATCAAAATTTCTCACAATCGAATCAAATATTTGTTCGTTACAAAATCCATTCTTACCATGATTAATAACATTCATTCCTAATTTATTTGCTAAGTGATTAGGCCAAATATCATCATCTTGTTTTTTATAATCATAATATCCTTTGAATGTACAATTATCTACACACCCATAACCAAATGTAAAACTATCACCGAATGTATGTATTGTATTCAATATTATATTAGAGACTTATTTATTCCAAAATTGTCAATTTTCAACCAAAAAACCATACTGTATCGTATTCCTTCTTTGATTTTATTCGCACAATGGTCTAAGGATGAATCGAATATTACAACATTTCCAATTTCCTTTGATGTTATTATAGTTTCGTCATTATGAAAAATACACAATTCACCACCATCATATTCGGTTTCATTTGAAAGTTGTATTATTAAAGTTTTATATCTATCTAAACGATATAATCCCGTATCATTATGTCTTTTATACTCTTGCGTTTTATCATATTTTAAAATTATAAAATATTCAGGTAAAGTTTTCACCCCGAATTCTTTTACTTTTTCTAGTATTTTAGTTGATAAATCAGAATTAATTTCTATTTTAACCTGACTTGAGGTTCTATAACTCGATACCGCAGCAATTCCGTTCCCAACAATTACCTCACTTCGTTCGAATAATGTATCATTAGTAAGTGATTTAAAATAGTTACACTCATCTTCAGTAAATAATTTTTTTTGAATGATATTTTCCATTTTATATTATTTTTTCTACAATTTTTAGTCCTTCACTTCCCTCTAAAAAATATTTAGATTGGAATAAGTCAATCGGTATGTTGTTCTTTTGTAGAACGTAAGATAATGCAACTCCCTCTCCATTTCCAATACCCGGATAATAGTATGTTTTTTTAATGATACTCTGATACTCAAAAATTGGTTTTATTCTTTCCAAATCATATATGACATTTGTTATGTCATTAAAATAAGGAAAATAATGTAAATACTCAATCATTAGTGGTAATTGATTGTAATCATACTCAATTTCCTTGAAGTAGGTAATTAGAGGATTAAAATATTCTAAATCGGTGTCCGAAAAGTATTTCCCCTCGGGCCAATTACCATAATATAAAACTTCATTTGTTGGTTTAAAGTTTTGAACCAATTCGTTTGATATGAAATCAAAACAATCAGCATCAATATATAATACCGGTTGTTTTAGTTTTTCCACCAATCTTAATGGGAATAATAATTTATCCACATATGAAAAAACTTTGTTTGTATACTCGTAGGTTTTCAGACTTGGGAATGAATCAGGTTCATCGGTTAGTACTCTAACATCCCATCCACTTTGTGTATATTTTGGTATGTGTTGACTTGCCTTAAGTATATATTTCTTTCCGACCGCAACTATTGATAAAATCATTTTATGTGTTATAGTAATCTTTTTAAATCAAAACGATCATTTCTCCCATAATTACTCAATAGTTCTTCACCACATTTAATGAGTCTAATTGATTTACCAGTATCTTTATCGATGTTTGATTTATTTAGATATAATCCGCTATTCACAAACAAATAAGGATTCGTATATACCCAATGAAATCCATTAACTAATCTAACATATAGATTTGTATCTTTTGGAAAATCGGTTGAGTATTGAAATAAGTCACGTATATGAATTTGTAAATCATATTCCAAAGAATCTATCTCATTTTGGGAAATGGGGTATACTCCTGTATCACCCTCCCATTCCTTAAAAAGGAAAGTATCTGTTGGTATTTCTTTTATTGCAAAAACACCAACACCAGCAATCCTACTTGGTTTTAGTTTTACAAAAACGTGATTTTTGATGTAACTAAATGCATCCATTACAAGTGTTTATTCTTGAATAATTCAAAAAACTTACCAATTACGGTTTGAACTCTCAGTTTTTCATCATTACTCAATGAAGATGTATTTCTGTTTTTAACATCTTCTAATGATTTCTTTTTATATAATGGTGGGTGATTAGATATATCCATGATTTAATAATATTTAGTTTTATTTATAACAATTCAAATATTGCTTGCCGTTTGAAGGTTCTATTTAATAATTCATTATCTCCAAGACCTGAGACTATAAAATCCTCCACAATAAAATTATGCTCACTTTCAAAAGTAAGATTACCATCAATTTCTAAATTGTAAAAATTGTCTATATACATCATATCTAATGTAACTCCACTAGCCTCAGAAATTGGTTTCCATTCACCATTATCATAGTATGGATGTAGTCTATCTGAAATCATTTCTTTATATTTAACCACCCCCATAAATGAATCTGTGCGATGTATCAAATGTTCAGTTACAATTCCCTTAACATATTCTCCTTTTCTATAACTTAAAACTTCATCATTCTCTACTATTTCACCAATTTTTTTAGTAGAACCATCCCACATTTTAACAGGTGTTTCGTAAGTAAAACAAACAGGTGCCCTATTGTGTACCAGTACATCATTAGCATAATAGTTATTATAGTTTTCAACTTCAGATAAGTTATAAACGGTGTATTCACCTTCTAGTACTTCAATGTTAGTAAGAACTTGTGTTTCATTATGTAATTTAATCACATCACCAATTTCAATTTTTTTAACAGGTGTCTCTAAACTATATAAAGTATTTGATAAATCGTCAGAATATGATGACCATCCTTTATCAATTACATATATTGGGTGGTCCATTGTTGCTATTAACTCTTTGCCACTTTCAAATACATATTTAACAACTTTATTTACTTTTTTTGAAAAAATATTAAGTACATTTGATGATTTAGATTCATTATTTATAAAATCAAAAGATAAAACTCTATCACCAACTTTAACATTTTCAATATTCAAGTATGTCCCATCTTCCATTAAGATTGGTGTACCCTCCACAAAACAAGGTGCGTTGTGTGTAACTAAACTATTAAATGCAGTTGAACCATTTATAATATATGTGTCTGTATCTTCAACATCAAGTTCTATAAAAGATAAAGTATTTTCACTTGAAACATAAAAATTAACATCATCTACTTTTACTAATTCTCCATTTATGTCATAAAGATAATCGGTATCTGCGTTTACTTGTATAATTGATTTAAAACTACTTTTATTAGTTAAACTATCATAAATCAAATACGATTTTCCAATTCCAGCAAATAAAGAATCATTATCCACTACCATTTCAATCATTGAGTTATATCTCAAATTTTTACTGTCTTTAAATACTACAACCGAAGAAGTAATATACGATCCGGATGGAAATTGATTACCATCATAGCTACTCATCAATGAAACTAAATCATTTTCACCTTGTAATGAACCACTAATGTAATAGGATTTTACAGATTCACCTACTTGAATATCGGATATTTCTTTCCAAGTATCATCTTCCATAAGAACTTCATGTGATGATAAAATACCACTTGAATCAGTTTTAAACATATTTGTTACAAACTCATAAAAATGATAATCTTTCACCTTATTGGTTTCAGAATCTAAATCTATTGACGATGGTATTTCGAATATTGTACTCTTTTTAAAACTTGCTAATTCAACAAAATCTAAATTAAGACCATATACAACACCAATAAATCTAACCGAAGTAATGTGATTGTTAGCATCTACACTTGAAGTATGGAAATGATATTGTTCAATTAATTTATCTTCTCCTGAATTCTGACTTAAGAAACTATTCCAATTTTCTTCAACACTACCACTTACGGTGTTCATTTTGAAAAAATCAATAGGATTGAAATGTTCGTCAATATCCTTTATCGTTGCATCAGGTATGTTAGAGGGATTTGCTTCACGAGTTAATGTGTCAAATTCCCCAAGAGATGATGAGTGATAATGTGCAACACAGTAATCTGTTATAGAATTTTCCGTATATAAGTTATAAACATTTAATCTATTTTTACAATATTCACTATCAAATAATGCAGATTCATCATACGCAATTCTTAATACAAACTTTTCATCACTATCTTCAATTGTTGTTGGATATATTGTACTTGCATTTTCATCGTGTAAATTTATACCTGTAATAAATTCACAATTTTCTGTTATGTAATTTAATATATGTGTAACCATTTGTGAATGGATTACGGGTTTATAGATAATATCAATTTCAGTTATATTATTTGTTTGTAGAATATTTACAAACTCTATTAAGTTGAAATTAGATAATTCGTTTTCTACAATACCAGTATCAGTATTTAGTTCTAATAATCTTAAATCACCATTTGAGTCTTTAACAAAATCGGCTGAGAAAAGTGTGCCCTTCATAATATCATATATTTACTTAATAAATACTTCCGTATTTTTTTATTTTTTTAAACCATATTTTATAAAACGATACCATATTCTTTCGTGTAGATAATATTGAATAGGTTTGTATACTAACTCAATAACACCGAAAGCCGCTCCAAATTTAATTGAACCACTTATCCACCACATTATTAGAAACCCAATTAAGGTACTGATAACTCGATAAGATATGGTTTTAGCAATGTGTCTTTTTCTATCAACAATCATTACAGTAATTTTTTTTCATCATCTTTTACTCTGACTCTTTTCTTGTCAGATATAACCCAAAAATTTAATAGTTCTTCATTTGGGGTTTCATTTATAAGATTAAAAATCTCATTTATTGTTTCAATGTTATTATCCAAAAAAATGTCTTCATAATAGTAAATCTTTTTATTGTACCTTTTGGATAACTCATTTATTTTGTTAGTTGAATGTTCTAACCTTTTTATATTTGTATCTATAATATCTTTAGGAACCATTTCCATTCGATACCTTTTTTTTTCGTGCCAATTCCCATTATTAAAGGATTGATATGAAAAACTTTCAAGCTGTAATTGTTTGTCTAACCTATCTAATAATATAATTTTATCGAAATTTTCAAATAACCAAACATGTGTATCTTCAAGGTCTACGTTTTTTTGCGTTTGTCCTATTAGTGTTTTAATTAACACATTTTCTTCTGATTCGATGACTAATTTCTGATTAACATTAACATCGACATGTTTATCCATACCCGGGTTAAATGGTTCTAAACAACAATAATAATTTGATGGTAGATGTTTTTCTAGTAAGTTATACAACGATGTTGATCCGGCTCTACCCGTTGATAAAATACAAATTTTCATTATTTTTTATTTTCTTCATTGATTACGGTACCATCAGGATTAATCTCCCCATTTCTAATCGCGGTGCCACTTATTTTAGCAACATCCCACGTTGGGTGGTGATAAAGAACCTCATAACCAACCCCTCTTCCATAATTAACGCTGTCAATATCTGGAATGATACTTACTAAAATTCTATCTATGTTTTCTTGAAAGAATGGTTCTTCCATTAAATCCATCATAACTCTATGAGCCGATTTCAAGTTGTTCTCATCTTCAGGTACATCTCTAATTGCCACCCAAACGTGTTTTCCCTTATCTAATTGTTGTCGAATTAACCATTCGTGACCGGCATGCCAATTTTGCCATCGTCCAATGTACATTGCATATTTTTTACTCATTTCATTAATGCTTTTAATATTTCGTGGAAAGATTCAGTCTCCGTTTTATTTGTTGTGTCAATATCTATAAAGTTTTCTGTTGGTGGTTCATAATTGTATACGTGATAACCATTTCTACCCCTATCCTCAGATGTATGGACATAAATTTCTACCACATCTGCAATCTTTTTAAAAGTGTCTCTTTGATTTTTGTATGGTGAAACTAATGCAACTAAAACAGTATATCCCTTCCCATTCAAGAAAAGTGATATGTCTTGTGCTCTTTCGATATTTTTCCTTCTACCATTTTCAGAATAATCTTTATTGTCAAAGATATTCCTTAAGTCATCACCATCAATTATAAATGTGTTTCTATGACCAAAATATTCTAAAAGTTTTTTTGCTAATGTGGTTTTACCCGCGCCAGGCTGACCAGTTAACCAATATGTCATGGATATAATATATTAAGATTTGATAACAATATCAAGTTTTAAGGGTTATTTTAGTGGTTGTAAATAAATGGGTCTCTTTTTTTCAACTCCTTTAATTTTTTCTTATACCTTTTCTTTCTTTTATAGTCTTCAATCTTTTCTAAGAACCATTTAATTAATTTTTTCATTTTTTTTAATTATTACATAATTGTTTATTACTAAGATATCCATTTCAGTATCAAAAAACGTATCAACAGCATCTTTAGGTGTTAAAACCATAGTTTTGTCTTTAACATTAAATGAGGTATTGAGGAGGACGGGATAACCAGATTTAAGTTCAAATTCTTTTAGTAAATCGTGCATTTTGGTATGTTCGTATACAGTTTGAACTCTAGCGGTACCATCAATATGTGTAACCGCTTTTAACACATTTTTATACTCGTCCTTCACATTAACTACTTGATTCATATATGGAATATCATCTTTGACATCAAAATATTTTTTTTGTTTTTCCTTAATCACCATAGGTGCAAAAGGTCTAAATCCTTCTCTTTTCTTAATTACTCGATTAATTCTATCCTTCATTCCATCTAACAATGGGTTTGCTAAAATAGACCTGTTTCCTAATGCCCTTGCACCAAATTCACAATGTCCTTGAAACCATCCCACAACATTACCATCAAGTAATTTTTCACTCACGAATTCTATTAATCTTTTTTCACTTAAAAATTTTCGATAATTGGTTTTTTTGATTGCAAATAGAATATCCCGTTCATAAAACTCAGGTCCTAAAAATGGGTTTCTCGTGATTTTACTATTGAGTCGTTTATGTTTATCCAAATAATTCAGACAGGAACCTATTGCAGAACCAGCATCAGAAGGTGCTGGTGGAATCCAAAGATGTTTAATTTCAGTTTCATCTAAAATTTTACCATTTGCAGTTCCATTATATGCACATCCACCGGCCATACAAAGGTTCTCAATACCCGTTTTATTTTTCAGTAGAGTTATAATTTCAAAAAGGATTTCCTCATAACATTTTTGTATTGATGCTGCCAAATCTTTATGGTCCTGAATGATTTCTTCTTCGGGTAATCTTTGTTCCACACCCAATAAATAAGGAAGTTTTTCATTAAACATTATCCTATCTGAACGATCCCAACAGAACACATCCATATTTGTTATAACACCACCATTCTCAAATTTTATCAATCTTCGAACTCTATCAATAAACTTATTTGGGTTTCCATATGATGCCAATCCCATCATTTTATATTCACCTTCATTTGGTTTGAATCCTAAAAAAGATGTCATTGCGGAATAAAATAACCCTAACGAATGTGGATAACCTGAAATCGTGTACTTATTTTTTATTCCATTCTTGAACACCGAATATGTTGTGGTGTCATATTCACCAACACCATCCACAGACAAAACGATGGAATCTTTAAAATAAGAAGTATAGTAGGAATAATATATGTGTGATTCGTGATGGTTAGAATAAAAGACATTATTAGAAATTTCTTTTAGTCTATTGTCTAACTCAATAAAATTCTGTCTTGCGTTAAAATAACTCTTTATTGAGTATATTGGATTTTTAAAAAAATATTTTAATGAATTTTTCTTTACCCTATCCAACTTTAGTGTCGGTTGTTCATAAAAACAGACAGACTCAATGTTTGAACTATTTAATTTATATTTTTCGTAAATATAATCTAATGTTTTTTCTGGAAATCTGTGGTCATGTTTAACACCACTAAACTTTTCTTCTTCACAGGCAAAAACTAATTGGTCATTTTTAAAAAGACAAACTGATGAATCGTGATAAAATGCTGATATACCAATTATATAACCCATTTAATTTAAAAATATCTATAGGCTAAGTCAGGATTGAATTCCTTATTTCCCCATTTTTCAATTGCTTGTTTATATTCCACTTTGTCGAATTCCTTATTAATTGCCTGTTTCATAGCCAAACCTCCCGATAGTGTTCCCATAGGGTGTCCGTGCATTGCACCTCCCACGTTAGCCATCCAATCAAAACTGTCTAATGTTTCATTGATGTATTGAACTAATCCAGGATGCATCCCACAACTTAAAGCCGGTACTATGTTATAATTCCATAACACTTTGAGTGCGTCTGCAAGTTCATTATCATCTTGATTCATATAACCACCTATCATTCCGGCATGAATTGAGTCAACTCCTGACCAACCAGCAATTTTACAAATTACCGGCCAATATATATGGTATGGTGATCTTTTATCGGTGAAAAACTTGTCACCACTTTTTTGAAAATGAATCCACATATTTGGATTTTGTTTTCTTATTGCACGATATATACCTAATCCACTCCAAACATTAACATGAATACCATTACCACCCTCTTGTTCAATAAAATTAACTCTATCTAATACATATGGACTATCCCCATTTACACAAAAACAATATATTACATCAGGAGCATTTTCATTCAACCATTTACTAATTAATGGTACCCTTTTTACTAAAGGACAGTGTTCAGGATTACCCAATAACTCATCTTCCTTTATAAAATTAACACCACCATGAACCATTTCTTTTACAGCATCTAATAAAATGTCAGGTGACATACCAACCTTTGGTTTTATAATACCACCAAAGAATGGTTTATCAATGACACCATTAAACTTTCTAAATCCATCTATTCCGTATGCCGGTTTCAATCTGAATGAATCTTCTACTTCTTTTGGTAATTCTATGTTTAATACATGACATTTTTGGACTTCCAATATATCAACTTGACCACCAGCAATATGACATAGGATTTGAGAGATTCCGTCCTCTTTTAAATTAAGATTAGACAGTGGAAACGATATTCGTACAATACCCTCTTTTAAAGATTTTAAATAATCTTCATCATGTAGAATATGACAACTATGATTCTCATACATTTCTTCGGTTTCCCTTAGACTTCTATTGCTTGGGTTTCCGATACTTTGCCCAATTGCCAAATTCCATGCAGCATCCCTCAAAGATGTTTTAGATTCTAAATAATATTCTACAACGAAGTGGTTATGTGGTGGGGTATTTTTAAAAATATTCATCTTAATTATTCTTTATTTCGTATACGTATTTATCTTTTGTGTCGCTTCCATCTTTTACTATTAATATCTCACAATCAGTAAGTGCCAATATATCGTTGGAGATTCTATATGGTTCGATTATAAAAATGTCTCCTTTTTTGAAAATCGTATCATTAATCCTTATTTCACCACTAATCATCAGATTATATTCTGTTATTTTTTTATGAAAGTGACTTTCTCTTACTTCACCCTTTTGATATCTATGTAACCCGACCTCGAAATCTCTTTTCAAAAGAGATGGTTCAAAATTACCTATAAACCAACCACCCTTAAAATCTTCAATCCTATGTTTTTTCATCAATCAATAAATGTTTCTTCTGTTTTAAATTTAATTAAATCATTGGGTGTCCCCACAGGTAAAAATTCTGATTTTCCAATATTAAAGACATTAACATCGAGACCTCTCTCTATTGATAAGTTGTAAACTGGTGCAACATAAAATTCATTATTATCTCTTATATCTCTTCGTATCATCTCTTCAGCATCTATGTAGAAATCTTCAGTAGTTTTCCAATGATATATCCCAACAGTCGCAATATTACTAATGACCTTTTTTTCCCTCACTTCTGACACCTTTCCATTTTCAATTCTGACATAACTACATTTCGGGTCATTGTTGTTAAATGTGACAATATAAGATGTGTTAGGATTTCTTTTCAATTCCTCAACAAATGGTTTTGAGTTCCAATTCATATATTGGTCTGAGTTTACAGAAATCATTGGTTTACTATTATCTTTTATGTGTCCTTTACTTAATAGTAACGATTCCGCAGCACCTCTTGTTTCATTATAACATATTATAATTTCACCATTTAGATCCAAAAGAAACTTCTCCAAAAACTTATATTTCATTAAATGTTCTTCTCTTACAATGAAGTATAAGTCCCCACTGATTCCTAAAGTCTCAACAGAATGATATAACATTGGTGCACCGTTATACGGAATGAGATATTTTATTATATCATATCCTTCTTTTTCAAACCTAACACCATTACCACATAAACTATAAATTATATTCATTAATAAAACTTTTTAATTCCAAAGCCCATTTTTTTTGGGTATCAATTGTTGGGTGTTTATTTGTGTGTAATGACCAATTCTTTTCGGTCGTGGTAATCATAAAACTTTTATCAAATAAGTTTTTAAAGATATTTCCATATTCCGATTTAAATTTTAGTGGGTCTGGTAATAACGTGAAAAAATCAAAATATCCGATTTCATGATGTTTACAAATGTCTCTTAGTGTTTTCATCTGTAGTACCATCATCTCATTTAGTTTATTAACATCAACTAATTCATAATATAAATTATTGAATTGATTTATTTTTTTAATTACTTCAGGACTATATTTATTTTTCTCATATAGTGGGATGTTTACTAAAAGATTCGCATATGTTGATTTACCCACTCTATTCTCCACCGGTATCTCATACCTTTCAGGTGTTGTCCAACCAATAACAATCATCAAATCTTTTGGGTTTTTACCTCGTTCTAACCATTTAAAAATAAAGTCCAATGTTCTTCTAAAAATTCGGTAATTTGAACGACCGGGTAATGCTTCATTTATACACACACCAATGTTAAGTTCTTGTGATAAAATCCACGGCCACGTATTGTAATAACGTGTGGTATCGTCATTTACTTCATTGGTGGGATGAGTTATCTCGTCCCCATAAGTCCAACTGTCCCCATTAGTATATAATACTTTATAACTCATTAAAAATACTTTTTACAATCCACGGTGATACCTGATTTATATCCGTATTTCTAAAAATATCTAAATTTTTAATGAAAGTGTAGTCTTGTGACTTCTTTAATTTATCTATGTGTTCCTGATTATTTTCAATGAAAAATATAAATCTATTTAATTGTTCTTTGGTGTTATCAGTACAATTATCATAATTTTCTTTTATAAAAGTTATCACATCTTTTTTAAATTCTTCAGTTCCAGAAGCAACACTCAAATACCAAGGTGAACTGACAAATTGAAAATTAATGACATTGTCATTCAAATCAAATTCGTCTTTAAGTTCTTCCATAAATTTAAAAATATTAAATATATTGATTGCACTCAAGGCATAAATGATGTCCAAATGGATTTTGTCAACACCATTTACCCTACCTAATAACGTCTTTAAATTCGATTTAAACTTATCAGTATTAAATCCCGTTCTTTGGTATTCTCCTACTTCATTGAATCCGTCACAAGATACAAATAAATGGATTTTCTTAAAATCTATTATTTCATTTATAATGTCAATTTTTTTGTATTCTAAATTGGATAAATTGGTGTTTAAAAAAAGTGTTATTTCATTTTTTCTATTCTCAATCAATTTAAGTAATTGAAAGGTCTCTTTCATAATTAAGGGTTCTCCACCAGCTAAATAAAGGAATTGTATTTTATCTAACTTATCTAATATCGGGTCAGCCCAATTGTCACCACATTTTGGTACTTCTTTAAAATGTGGGTCTACCTTTTTCATATCATCTTCCCAAGATGATGAGTATGAAGCATTACACATTCTACATTTAAAATTACATAAATTGGATAATCTTAAATCCAAATAAAGAATCTCATCCGATTTATAGTCATTACTAATGTTTAGTTCACTAAGTTTGTCATAGTCATTGTGAAAGAACATCGTATTCATACCAACTCTATGGTTGATTGTTCCGTTAAAACAATTTTCACAACCTTTATGGACAACACCATTGTCCATTTTTTCTCTTAAATCAATAAACTGAGGGGAATTAAAAATTTCATCAAAACTATTATTTTCGTCATAAATTAATGGAGTGTCAAAATCTTTGAATACACAACATGGTTTGACGTGTTTTGTAGATTCCACGAACAAACCTTTATGTGCCATTATACAAAATGTGTTTTGATTCATATTGTTTTTTTATTTTTTAGTATTTTATAGTATTGGTCCAATATCATCTTGGATGCTATTTCGTGACCGGTTTCGTTACAATGACCAGAACCCATTTCATCGGGATGTTCATCCGAAATTTTTCTCCAATTAACCTCACATAGATTTTCTTGTGATATATAATCATATTGTTCAATAAATGGAACCAAAAAAATATGATTTATATTTTTAGATTTTAGAATTAAATGCATTTTTGCTACAAGGGCATTATCATATTCAGATTTAATTTCATAGTCAAATACGTCGGTGATATACGTTTTTAAAGCACTCAACTTATAATGAGGTAATATCTCATATGCGGACTGTAAAGCACCTGAAACCTTTTTATCGATATGTAATAAAATATCTAAAATTGTCTGACTAAATAATTTTGGTTTATCGTTAAGTTTAAATTGAGTGTCTCTTCCTTTATAGTATCCGTAATTATATGGTGTATTATTTTTATAATCTACATTAGACAAATCTAAGTCCCATGGTTTTAATTCTTCAGTCCCAACCATAAGTCTACTTGGGTCAGTTAATGATATAATAATTGTTGAGTTTGATTGTCGAGTATTGAAATTAAATTCTGTTAAAACTTTTTTAACTTGTAAAAATATCCCAAAATTACAAATACCCGCTCTCGAAAAATTAACGTGTTTAGCACCTATTTCACTTGCAACTAATCCACCGAATGATTTTTCTAAACAATATTCAGGTTTAAGTCCGGCTCCCGACGCGTAACTATCACCACATACAAAAAGTGTTTTGTTCATATTAAATTAATTTTTTTTTGTTTATCATAATTTAATGTGTCCATTATTTCGTATTCATTTATATAATCAAACAAATATTCCGCCCATAATAAATGACCAATTTCGTTTGGATGCATTCTTAACACATTAGCAAAAACATCAGGTATATTCCTTTTTTTTCCGATTTTCATAATTCGATTATGAAAACTATGTACTGTATTATCTTTATCAACAAATCTAATAGGGTCGATTTCTTTCCACCTTAATATGTCACTTATTTTATACGTACCATAATATTTCCAATCATCTTCATAACCCAGTAATTCATCATACACAACATCGTCCCATTTTTCAATTGCATGACCACGATTTTCATGGAAAGCTTGGAATAATAAATAATTAATTTTGTATTTTTTTAAGAAAAGTTCGAGATAATGTAATTGATTTAAGTATCTATTCATGTCATCAACAGGAGTATGGAAATTCTTTTCATATAAATCCACAAATTCATTAATATTCTCATCAACATAGTCATATTCGGTAGTTGGCCAAATAGTTCTCCAATAAGCACTTTTGGGACCGTCGTAAAAAAAATCTCTTCTTGAGGTATTTGTAAAACCAATTATGAGAAAAATATCGTCTGTTGGTATTTTTTTTGATATGTAGTTTTCCATTAACCAATTAATGGTAGTTCTAACGATATAATCATTACTTGATGATGGCCAACTTAAATTAATAACCTCCTTAATGTTTAACATATCAGCCAATTTATTGGGCCAAATATGTGATATTCGATATTTTTCATTTTCAACATCCCATTCTTTTACTTTTGTAAAATCTATGTTGGGATCTCTTAATTCACTACCAAAGGTCCAGCTATCACCGAAAACTACTAATTTCATTATCTAAATTGGTTTACATAAAAATCATTTATTCTATCATAATCATTTATTGGGTCTAAATGACTAACTTCAACTCTCCACAATGTATGCATAATTGTGTTATTGTCCGATGTTTTTTGTATTGTCGGAAAGATGTTGTGTTTAATAGCGTATTGATAAATTAATTGTCCCGGACTCATCATCGCGTCAGAACAATCAAATGAAATAAAATCATTTTTATAACTAATAATATCTACTCTTGGTTTTAACATATAAACATAATATCTATACACATCGGTGGCTATGTCCATTGTTTGTGAATCTCCCCAAAAAATAACATCGGTCATTCCATGATTATCATAATCACTATTTAATATTCCAGTATTTCCAAATGGGTAATATAGAGTTCGTTGTTGTATTGAATTTGTTGGGAACTGTATGTGATGTTTAAACAAAATGTCAAAACGATATTTTACTACCACATCATATCTAAAATCATTTTCAATCTCATAATTTTTTTTCAATTCGTTTGACAACATAAACGATTTTAACATAACCGCAAAATCCAATCGATTGTAATTGGGTGAATGGTCAATTTGAAAGGATTTTGGTTGATATAGAGTTTTAATTTTTTCTATAATTTCACTATGATCTTTTATTTTGGGATCATACCAAGTGTGTATGAAGACATCAATATCTTCATTTTTAAAAAAATTAATAAAGGAACTATGAGCCTCAATTGCTGTTCGTATTTGTCCACTAATGCAGACTGCAACTTTTCTTTTTTCCATTAAAACAAAGTTTAGTATTTTACCGAAGTAAATGTAAATCCCATTTTGAATTAGGAATTATTTTAATTTGATTTTTCTTAATATAATTAAACCAAGTATATTCGGGAGGCGTTCCTCGTGGATACGTTGTAAGTGTTGGTAACTCTAAATAAAAATCAGATAATATATCGTATGTTAAAGAGTCCGAACACCAAAATATGTCACCAATCCTACCTTTCCAATTATTTTCATAAAAAAAATCATAATGATTACCATACATTGCCTTTAGTTCGGGTCGATAATTATCCACTATGATATCACTATAAAATATGGTGTCAAACCTCATCCTAATAACTAAATCATACATGAAATCATTCTGTAACTCATGTTTTCTTTTCAACTTACCGGCCATCATTATACCATAAAATTGACCCAGATTGTCACTAGCAAATATGGTTTGGTTACGATTTTTTTCTTTAAATTCTTTAGGTGTTTCAACAAGATATGAGACAGGTTTAAAGTATTCTATGACCTCCTGTAATTCTTTTGGATCTAAAGGAGTACTAAATTCACTATAAATCTGTTCATCACCCATACCCTCTTTTCTTTTTTCATCTACAAAACTTTTGGGTGGATAAACAGTATCCCACGTATGAAAAAAATAATCAACCTCTACGTCTCGGGCTCTTACTATTTTATCCCAAGTTTTTACCGACTCTTTCCAAGTCCTAAATCCTCCACTGATACAAATCGCAATTTTTCTAATCCTACCAATCCGAGACATTGTCTCCACAAATTCCATATAAATTGTTTTTATCTAAATTATTAGGTATGTTATCATCTAAACAAACAATAACAGATTTTTTAGTTGTTTCTTTATTTGGGTAGGTCCATATAAACCCCTTACTGGTTATTGTAAAGTCATCAGTTTGATGCCAAAAACAATTGATTTGTGGATGTTCTAACATAAAATTAAGTGAAGCTAAATTTTTAGCATGACACCATAATTTTTCATTCAATAAAAACTCTAATTCTATTTCGTATTTACCATAATCATGTCCCAAATATAACTTTTGATTGATGTACCAAACATCAATTTCAACATCATAACCCTGTTCAATTGCATTTAATATGTAATCGGGATTATTTTCGTTTGTTGGATTTGGACCAAAAAGATTACCTCTGTGTGAAATTAATTTCATTTTATCAAAAAATAGTTAATATTTCCAATAAAAAAAACTCTTTTTAAAGGTTTTTTCTTATGATTTCAAGAAAATACTCAGCCAATTTTATATGGGAATTTTCATTATAATGACCATCATTAATTACACCATTTGTTTCCGTACTAATCGAATCATAATGATTTAAAATTAATACCGATTTATATCCATTATCCCAAGGTGACCAATTTATAATTAAATTGTTTTTGAAGGCATTATTGATAAATTTAATTTTGGAGTCTACTTCATTTACAAATAAATTACTATCTCTATTAATCAAAATTTCATAAATTGTATTCAAACTTACATCACCAAGTAATTTAGAATCGGGTTCATAGTTTGGTACAATTCGTAACCAATATCCATTTTTCGATGCAATTCTAAATCTGTTTGGATAAGACCAATTGATGATTAATATATCCCCATCTTTTATTTTATCCGAAACATCACAAATATTTTGGAATATACCATCATTACATTCACCCTGTTCTGCAAGATTTTTATATTCTAAATTTAATTCTTCACTAATTAATTGGCTAAAGACTTTAGGTACGTAACCCTTATAGTTAGTATATAAAGTTCTAAAGTCGGATACATTATAATAATCTGGTGGTGTAAATTCATCACTAAATGAATCACCAAATATCCACAAACATTTTTTCATCCATTATTTATTATTATAGTTATTAAAAGGTTCTTTCCATTCCTCTAAATAATTACCAATTTCAACATTTCTTTTTTTATCTAACAAAGTAATAAAACTAAAAAATCTCCTAACATGGTCCTCATTCTTTGGTTTGAATAGTTCAATTCTCAACCTTTCAATTTCATCTTGTCTTAGATATGTTAAATCGGATAACAACTTTTCTTTATAGTCATCTGGTATTAGATTGACTTGTAAATGTGATGGATAATGAACAAAATTATGTGAAACTATAATATTATGGTCTAAGGTGAATTTTTTAAAATTATTTATATTCATCACATTCAGTGCACTTACAGTCTGACAAACCTCTAATTCAAAAACATCTTTGTATTTGATAATTTTTAAGAAAGAATCATAAATTACGTTCCAATCTGATGGGAATCTAACATATGTATTTCTTTCATTTAAATCATCAATAGACAATTGTATTCTTACCTTATTAAAGTTCTTCCATAACTCAATAAATTTATCCGGAAACTGAGTACAATTCAGACTATAATGTAGGTCAATATTTTTACTTGTCCCATCTTCAATAAACTTCTCAAGAAAATATCCGTGTTCTCTGATTAATGTTGGTTCACCTCCATTAATCCATATCTCTTTTAACCCGTTACTTTTACTATATAATTCATCATAAAAATTATGATCTCTATACCATTCAGTTTTTATGTCTACATTAAAGTAATCATTTTCAAACTCTGTATTTTTAAATGCAGGTAAATCTTGATTCCATCTATTAGAAGAAAATGGATTACATGTCACACACTTAAGATTACAAACTGTACCAAGTCTCAACTCAATATATTTGTAATTAAGAGTTTTTAATGAACCATCAGGATTTGTATTTGGAAGACATTGGTCAATGAACTCTTTAAATTTATCATTCGATTCAATTCTTTTTGATTTTACATTTCCTTGGTCGTACTTATAACACTTTTGACAAACACTCGGGAATTCCCCGTTCATCATTTCTTTACGAACTTGTTTAAATCTTTTTGAATTCGCAATCTCCTCTAATGTATCTCTACCCAAAAAATAATGTTGTGCATCATCATGTTCCTTAGCTGCGGTTGATACTGCATTGGTCATGTCGGTTATACAACAAGGGGTTACAGTTCCAATTGGATGTGTTGCTAAATGTATCCAAGGCAAAACACAAAAGGCTTTATTTTCTTTCATTATATAATCTTAGTATTTTTCCACCATTCTAAAACTTTTGGATTCTTACTAAATATTTCCTCAAGTTTACCAATGTTATTTCTCCACTTATCGACATTTAACAATCTTTCCTTACCATGTTTTAAACCGGTTTCCCAATCACTATATTTTTCTTGGAATGTTTCTCTATTTTTTAAATCCTCCAAACAGGTTAACCAATACGAGTACTGTGGTCTTTGAACTATTTTAGGTTTTATGTAATCAATTACATCATCAAT
>Ga0078894_10001115_pt1 | contig 19706 bp, 9 predicted proteins | sample LauGreSu1BDMLBSD_2_FD_67506 | JGI IMG/M metagenome (GOLD analysis project Ga0078894, IMG submission 67506) | Freshwater lake microbial communities from Lake Michigan, USA - Su13.BD.MLB.SD (version 4) (version 4) | ecosystem: Environmental > Aquatic > Freshwater > Lake | place: Lake Michigan, USA... | reverse complement strand
CTATTACATTGGCATAGGTGTCAATGAGTTTGTGCAGTCTGCACACAACCTCAAATATTGCGTGAAGGATGTAAGAGATCTAGCCAAAGCATTTTCGGATCAAAATTCCGATACGGACACCATTTTGTTCACCAACCAGCAAGTGACCAAGGAAAATATTTTGGCTTTGAAAACCATGCTTTCTCAAACCACAGTAAACGATAAGGTGATCATCTCTTGTAGTTCACATGGCTTGTTAGACGATAGCCTGAACTTCTACCTGGCCATGCACGACGTAGATTTTGCAAACCCAAAGGCAAGAGGCCTGAAGTACGAAGAACTTGAAAGCTTATTGGATGGCATACCGGCTCGTCAGAAATTACTTTTGTTAGACGCGTGCAATAGCGGTGAAAATGACCAAACGGAGTTGCTCAAGCAGGAACTGGAACAGAACCAAACAAAGATGGATACCACCCAATTACTTGCCGCACGGGGAGTAGTGGTTGAATTAGAGGAGCAAAACACCAACAACTTCAAGAAAATGAGTGAATTGTTTGTCAATGTGCGCAACAACACCGGCTCGGTAATTATCTCTGCAGCGGGCGGCCAGCAAAGCGCGTTGGAAGCTATTGAGGTAGATGGTAAAATCATCGAAAATGGCGCCTTTACCTACAGCATCTTAGAATGCTTAAAGCAGAACGAAGGCCAATTGCTGAAAGTGAATACCTTGAAGCAATACGCCGAAAAACGCGTAGAAGAAATCACAAACGGCAAACAAAAACCCACCTCGCGCCAAGAAACCATGGAGATTGATTGGGGGGTGAGGTGATAAATTAGGAATAAACAAGAATTAACAAATGAAAAGATTAAACAATCTTATAATCTTCCTTTTGTGTTTACAACAAGTAAATGCGCAAAATAGTTTAGACAGCTTGAGGTTGGTACTGCCGGTTGGACATAAGGGCTATATTTCTAAGATTTTATCCATTCCCAAATCAGATAGTGGGAAGTCTAAATTACTGACATCTGACGGTGATGTTAATTGTGTTTGGGATGAATCAACAAAAAAACTTCTTTATGCTTTTACGGCAAAAACACACAATGGACTGCTTTATTCAGCGAATAGTAATTTAATCATTTTTGTAAACGATGACACATTAGAAGTTAGAAGAATTAAGGATGGTACAATTTATTATAAATTGAACATTTCATCACCTGATTTTATTGAGGATTGGACAAATGAAACAATTGATAAGATAAAACTTAGTGATGATGAGAAATCCATAATAGTGATTTATCAAAACTTAAAAAAGAGCATCTGGAAAGTAAATGTTTATGACATTTATAGCGGTATGTTGAAACAAAGTTTTTCAGGGCAGTATTTCAATAATTTTGATATCTGGACAATTCCAAACAAGGATTTTTTACTTGCCGTTGTCGATAATTCAATCCTTAGACTAAATTACTTTCAGGAAATAAAAACAGATGAAATTGTTGAGTTTGAGAATCCAATTAATTCATTTGAGATGATAAGGGGAACCGATTATTCTTATATTAAAACAGTTAATAAAGTTATAGTTTACGATATAATAAAGGGAATAAAGAGATCTGAATTTGGTGGTGAGTATGCATATTTTAAGGATTCTATTTTGGTGACACTCAATCAAAGTGAAATTATTGTTACTAATGTTCTTTCAAATGAAAAAATTGTTTCGATCAAAATCAAAAAATACAATTATGACTCAGGTGAATATATTGAACCAACGGTTTTATTTTCACCTAGTATTCAATTCCTATCAATTAAAAACGGAGGTCAACTATATTACATTGATATAGCTCGACAACAAATTACAAAAGCTAAGGTATCAGAAGAATTTGCTCTGAGATATGTCAGTGATTTAGGAAATTTGATTATTGAAGAGCCAGTATTTAAATGCCTCTTTCACTACGATTTGCATAGTAAAAAGACATTTGAGTTGCTTTGTCCTCATCAATTTGATGGTAATGGTGAAGTGAATTTTTCAACTTTGATTTACGAAGAACCCAATTTCGCTAGCCTCTTTATTGGAGGTTTTCGTCAAATTTCACAAGTGAATTTAAGCAGAATGGAAAAAATATGTGAGTATACTCCACAGATTAAAACCAATGCAGCTGTGCAATTTGATCCAGTTTGTGAAAATATTATTATACAAGGCTACACTGATATTAAACAACTTCCTATTGATTTAACAGCAGAGGGAAAAACTATTGAAAATGTTAATTTTTGGTCCACAAGTGAACCAATTGCATTTAATTCAAATGCAAATTTGATAGCTGTGCCATCAAATCAATATATGGTATTGATATTTAGCTATCCCGAATTTAAATTTCTGCAAGAAATAGAATTAGATAATATACCTAGTAAAGTTTCTTTTAGTAAAAAAGACAATTATTTAATCCTTGGGGGAGATATATTAGAATTTACAAATTCAAAAATAATATTTAGCTCAGAAAGTGAATTGTCGCTTGATGCAAGTGAAACAAAAATTTATGAAAAAGATTATAAGTCAGATTTTGTAAAAATTCGAGACTTGAATTCACTAGAAATTATCGCGGAGGGTAGTCTTTTTAGCGATAAATTTGAGATTCTTGATAATCAAGTTTTCATTCAAAATGATTTCGAACAATTTATTGTCATTTCGAAAAATGGCAATATGGTGTTTTTAGATGCTGTTGATTCTTCAAAATCATTTATAGTCGAGAATTGGTTTTTGGACAAATCTAAAAAGGTTAATAGTGCTCAAATCATAGATAGTTTTATCGTTTTATTTTCTTCAGAAGGTACGAATCATGAATTTTATTTTGACGCGGCTCATTTTATTAGTTTGAGTAAAAAGAAATGGGTTAAAGATTTTTTATATTCTGAACTTCAACTGGGGAATGTTTCTTTTTCTAAAAATGCAAAGTTCATTTGTGAACTAAATCAAAACAACTCAATTAATGTTATTGACATTGAAACAAATGAACAAATTTATGAATATGTCCAACTCCAAAACAACAACTGGCTCGTCAAACTCCCCAACTCTCCATACTACATGTGCTCTAAAGATGCCAGCAAGATGTTGCATTACGTGACGCCAAGTTTAAAGGTAATTGGTTTTGAACAGCTTGATCCGGTGTATAACCGACCCGATATTGTTTTGGACAGCATTGGAAAGTACTTTGATAATGAAGATCGCGGAATGATAGAAGAGTACCGTAAATCTTGGGAAAAGCGCATTAACAAACTGGGCTTGGATGTTGACAAATTAGGTAAAGGAGAAATTGCGGTGCCGAGTGCAGAAATTGTTGGGGCCGATGATATTGCTTATGAAAACAAAACGGGCGAGTTGGCGATTGGAATTTCGGCGAATGATGCTAAATATCCGCTGCGAAGGTTTAATGTGTATGTCAATGAAGTGCCGCTCTATGGTTCTGCAGGTATATCTATAGCGCATTTGAACAAGCAAGTTTGGGATACGACCGTGAGTGTGCCCTTGAGTATAGGTGAGAACAAAATTCAGGTGTCGGTGATGAACGCACTCGGTTTGGAGAATTTCAAGTACCCAACTTATGTGAACTACACGCCAACACAAGCTGTTCAGGCCAAGACCTATTACATTGGCATAGGTGTCAATGAGTTTGTGCAGTCTGCACACAACCTCAAATATTGCGTGAAGGATGTAAGAGATCTAGCCAAAGCATTTTCGGATCAAAATTCAAATACAGACACCTTGTTGTTCACCAACCAGCAAGTGACCAAAGAAAATATTTTGGCCTTGAAAACCTTGCTTTTTCAAACCACAGTAAACGACAAGGTCATCATTTCTTGTAGTTCGCATGGCTTATTAGACGACAGTCTGAACTTTTACTTGGCCATGTACGACGTAGATTTCGCGAACCCAAAGGCAAGAGGCCTGAAGTACGAAGAACTTGAAAGCTTATTTGATGGCATACCGGCTCGTCAGAAGTTATTGCTATTAGATGCTTGCAATAGTGGAGAAAATGACCAAACGGAGTTGCTCAAGCAAGATATCGCTAAAATAAAAGATCAAAATGCCACCCCTGAACAACTTGCTTATATAAATAAAGCCAAAGGAGCAGTAGTAAAGTTAGAGGAACAAAACACCAACAACTTCAAGAAAATGAGTGAATTGTTTGTCAATGTACGCAACAACACAGGTTCGGTTATCATCTCTGCTGCGGGTGGCCAAGAAAGCGCGTTGGAAGCCATTGAGGTAGATGGCAAAATCATCGAAAACGGCGCCTTTACCTATAGCATCTTAGAATGCTTAAAGCAGAACGAAGGCCAATTGCTGAAAGTGAATACCTTGAAGCAATACGCCGAAAAACGCGTAGAAGAAATCACCGACGGCAAACAAAAACCCACCTCACGCCAAGAAACCATGGAGATTGATTGGGGGGTGAGGTAAATTTTCATTTTTTTAATCTTACTAGGCTTCTTATCTTAGATTCATGATCAGGGTCATCTTTTCTTTTATATTCTTTGTCATTGGGCAATTGGTTATTGCACAAACTGAACCTAGATTGGTGCTTCCAATTGGACATAATAATGGTGAGGTACATACTTTTGTTTCGTCGGATTCTTCATTTCTATTTTCTACCGAAACCATTTCTTATGATAATAATCATGTAAGTTCGATTCTCATTGTTTGGGATTTATGGTCTAAAAAAGAGGTATTTCGAAAAGAAATAGATGGTCTAAAACAATTTGGAGAGTTAATTGAGGAGGATACGGAGCAACATACCCTTATTTTTAGTAATTCTGAGATTCTAAGAGTAAATTATCAAACTAATTTAATCGATTCGTTACCTATAAATTTCTCTGGACGTGAAATAAGGATAAAGGGTACACCTTTATATTTTGTAGGGAATAAGGATTCTATTGTAATATATGATTTATCGCGTTTTGAAACCGTATGCTCTATAAATGCAGATATTAATGATGTAATCAAATGGAGTTCAAATCCACACCAAACAGGAAATTTTGGTAACACGAGTATCATTCTGATTAAACCCAAAGAAGGCAAACATTATCTTTTAGTTTACAATCCAAAGGCACTGAACCCAATCCGAAAGATTCCACTTGATTTTAAAGTGAAAAAAGTGTTTTTATCTAATGAAGGGCTATTATTAATTCAAAAAGAAAAAAATGAAAATCAGAATGAACCCATTCAAATACATCCATTTGATTTAAATACTGAAACGTTCAAAACGCCTATTCCATTTCATAAATATGCGATCAATGCATTCGAAAATGACGCAGACGGTGGTCTTATTTCCACTGGCAATGACGGTAGGTTGGTATTCTGGGACAGTACAATTAGGAATATTAGAGAAATTAATGTGAAGAAAGTCTATAATTTACCTTCCTTCACTAAAATAGAACATAGCGATAATCAACTTTATTTTGAAGCAATCCGAAAAAAAAATAAACCGAATCAAGCAGATGATTCACTCCTCATCAATGGAAAATTAGACCTTAATTCTTTAAAAATTGTTCAACTAGATACCTTGGCTCTTGTTGATTCATTAGAATCAGCAACAGAATTCCAAATCGGGCAACAGAATTTTATTTACGGTCTTGACCGACAATATAATTATTTATCGAATCAGAACGGCGTAATAAAGTTGAGCTCTTACGTTGATAGCGTTCAAACAGAAGTGCTCACAATAAGCAGTGATTTTAAACTCGATTTTAAATTATTGCGCTCTGATTCACTTATTACTGATCGTGAACTATCGGGTGCTATTGACTTTGAAAGCATAGATACGCTTTCTTCCCAAGAGCTTGTTCCATTTTTCAATTCGTTAAAAGAACGAGATACTGACTTTATTAACCGTGATTTTGTAGAAGAAGTCGAAAAAACTTTATTTAAAGAGAAAAAGGTTCAACAGAAATGCAAAAATTATAAATGGCGATTGCATTCATTTAAGAGTGAGGCCAGTGATAGTATTCCATACCCTTATTTATACGGGAAAGACTCCTTATTTTATAATAAAAAATTGGTTTTTATTGATTCCGCTCAAGTTGACTCATTGTTCTATTCCAGCCAATTAATTACTTTAGGTAAAAACACTTTATTCATTAGGGATTTTGAATCGGATAGCACGCAGTTTTTTCTTTTGAAAAACGGAAAAATCAGTGACCAAATTACAATAGGACCTGCTCAAAGAATCCCCACTACGGCACCTAAAATATATTTTATTGAGAATTTAAAAATACCATACAAAAAATATGACATCACATATCCTGACTTTCCTAATTCGGCTTCGTCTCTTTTGGCATATTTTTGTGATTATCCAGGGAAGAAGATTCACATCCAGAATGTCAAAAACCCATTGGATTATATCGATACGATAATTGAAATTAAAGAATTAGTAGTCGAGGATTCCAAATTTAGAATTGTAACGCTCGATTCACTCTATAAAACTGATTATTTCCGTCTTAATTCGACTAAATACCTTTTTGATTCTCCAAATAACCATGTATTCTATGATTACAATGATGTAATAATGCAATACAATCCAGAACGCCATCAACAAAGAATCACGATAAACCGTTCTGGAATGAATTATAATTATTTTCTAAAGGATTATGATGCTATTCCGTTTTTATATTGGAGTTCAAATTACAATAGTCCTTACTCTTTATTATTTCTCAAATTTTTACAAGGATATAGAACATTAAATGAATATCATTTAGACAAGGAGCAGCAGGCTATTTTTGCCATGACAGCTCAGCAATATTTGGGAGAAAACATCACTTTGAATCCTTATGAAAGATTTTTAGGATGTTTCGAGCAAAAACGACTCTTTATTGTTTTGGACGAGGCTTCTAATTTTTTTCATGTACGAAATTTTGCTAACAAAGAGTTGTTTTCTTTTGTAATACTAGATGGCGGACACTACTTGTATTTTGATAAAGAATACCACTTTGATGGGTCCCCTGAAGCTATTGCTCAACTATACTTGACTTGTGGTCTCGAAGTGGTAGAACTTGCACAAATCAAAGATGCGATGTATGTTCCAAATTTGATTGAACGTATTCTCAATGGAGAGGATCTGAGTCATTTACCAAAACTAGAAAATCTTTCCATTTGCGGTTTAACACCTAAGGTGCGTCCACTTGAATCAAAGGAAGGTGTTATTCGTTATAAAATTACCCCACAAAGCGGTGGAGTAGGCAATGTCGAAATCTATTTAAATGGCGTAGTTAGACGAGTTGTCCAAGCAGAAAGTTTAAAATTCATCAACGGATCATATATACTTGAGATAGATTCAGCTTTGATATTAAAGTTTCAAAATGATGAAAAATGTGTAATTAAGGTTGTTGCCAAAACAAAAGATAATAGCCTTAGTTCTCGTGGGGTTAGCATTGAGTTAGAAGCTGAAACGAATAAAACTAAACGAAAGCCTGCAATACATGCTGTTATGATAGGGATTGATTCATACAAAGATAAATCCTTGGCCTTGAAGTATGCCGCAAAAGATGCCAATGACTTACAAAATGTTCTGCAATCAGCAGCTCAAAAATATTTCAATTTTGACGATACCAATCGTGTCTTTTTTTACAATCTAACCATAAACGCTGAAGGTAAATCTGGAACAGCACAATTCAAAGGGCAAACTCCAGATAAGGGCAATATCATCAAGACCCTTCAATTAATTGAAACAGAAAGTCACCCTGAAGATATCATCTTACTTTTTTTTGCCGGTCATGGTGAAATTATTGAAAAAGATGAGCTTTTATTATTGACGGCTGAGTCAACTAGGGATCAATTAGAAGGACTGACAATCAAAGAAATACTTTTTTATATGAATAAAATCCCTGCTGGAAAAAGAATTTTAATTTTAGATGCGTGTCATTCAGGAGCGGCTATCAACAACCTTGATTTAGCATTTATATCCGGGAAAAGAGATATCACTTCCGCTGAGCGAGAATCACAGCGAATTAAAGAACTAGATAAATTGGCAAACAAGTCCGGATTTGTCATCTTAACGGCTTCCTCATCAGATCAAAAGGCGCTTGAACTCCCACAATTTGAACATGGTCTTTTAACCTATTCATTGTTAAGTGCGCTCGTAAATAATCAACTAATCCTCAATGACAAAAGACAACTCGGCCTTGAAAAATGGTTCATCGCTGCCGAAGAGGAGATGGTCAAAATCAACAAAGATCAAAGTGCAGAAAAAATGATGCCGGTCAGTTTTAATATTGGAGTCGTCGATGAAGAGGTAAGAAATAAAGTGGAAATTTATAAAAAACCCATTTTATTTATTGATAATGTGCTGAATAAACTTTCTTTTTCTGACGATCTTCATGTGAAAAATCAGTTGAATTTGCTGTTGGGATATTCCAGGACAGGTGAAGAACAAAAAGTGATTTTAGCCGATCTGCCAGAGGCGATAAAAGTTAATATTCTTTACGAAGTAGAAGGAGACGAGTTTGTTTTTAATATCAAGTTAAAATTTGAGCAAAAAGAGCTTGCTTTTCAAAAACGATTTCCAATAGAAAATCTACAATCAGGGTTAATTGAAATCCAACGGGAAGTGCTTCAAAAAACTAATACATTTGAGTAGAAAAAAAGATTTAACCAATGAAAAAATATATTTTTCTTCTGATTCTAGTTGCTAATTGGTCCATAAGTTACTCCCAGATTGAACCAAGATTGGTGATGCCAGTTGGGCATGAAAACAACAAATACACCAATTTACAGATTAATGATGAAGGAAATTTGATGTTAACAAATGCATACAAAGATTATAATACATGTATTTGGGAAGCGAAAAGTGGTAAGTTACTCGATAAAAAACCTGGTATTTTTTCTTTAATCACAAACGATAATATTTTTACAATTAACATTAACTATGAAAATAAGCTGGATTTATATGTCTATAATTCCTCTGATCTAAGCTTAAAAATCAAGTTTCCAATTAATGCTCAATTTCAAAATAATTATTTGCCAGGTATAATTTATGAGCAACGAAGAAGAGAGATTTATACTTTTTGGAATGATTCAATTTTAATATACAATATTGATAATGGAGTTAAAAAATATGGTTTTCCGATAATAAATTCAGAAGCCAAGAATATTTCTAGGCAAGAATTGATAACTCATGATTTCAAACTTTCACCCTTAACGAGTGAGGTTTTTAATGATGAATACTCTCGTCTTGTTTTTGATCGAACCACCTTTAATGATTCGACGCATAAAATTGAAAGAAGCCATTTTTATGTATTTGATCGAAATTTAAATGAAATTAAAGAATATGAATATTCTAAGAATTTAAACATAAATGAAGCAACAAGTGCTATACAATTCGGGGGAGGAAACTCCATTTTTTGTCTAAGAGGTAATTATTTAGAAAAATATTCTGATGTTGGTTTGTTTTTAGGCAACGTTGAATTGGAACAGTTCCCCGATGATTATCATTTAGAAAAATTGTTTGTGGAAAAACAAGCAAACAGAATAATAATTAATGTAACATACTCTGAACTTCCCTACTATTATTTAATTGATGGAGTTAGTTTGAAAATCATTGGATTATATCCAGGATTTTATATTCCATTAAATAATTCAAAAGGAATTGAATTAATGCTACCTCGAAGTTTTATTAATGATATTTACCCTACACCTATTATTGATTTTGAAGTTTACTGTCAATATGCTGAGAATTTATCTGATTTTGGATTGTTACAAATGGTTGAAATAAGTTCTGGATTTTCCAAAAAAATAATTTTTAGTGACACGATAGAATATGAATATAATAATTTCAGCAAAGTCAATATTGAGTTGTTCAGTACAAAGGTTTTAAAAAATGGAAATGTATTCATCCCGATTTATAATCAAGAAAGTTCTGAGCATGCGTTAAAAAAATTTGATTTGTTTTTTTATAAAGGTCATCTCAATATTCATGAAAAGGTACCTCTTTATAATTTCAATAGTGAGACATCATTAAATTTCAGGAATTTCAATAATATTTCTCAATCTAGTGGTATTCAATTGATTTCTGATTCTTTTCAGGGAATAAAAATAAATGATGTTAACCAATCTAAATTTAATTCCATTAAAAATAATTGTTATTTATCAGTCTATGACGGAAAGGTATTTAATGATAAAGTTTCAATTTACAACGATTTAATTGTGCATGCTGAGGCTTACCCTAATGACACAATTACAAAACATGAAATCAATGTTCAAATTGGAGAAATTTCAATTGGCATGACAATTATAGATTCTAATTTTACGATTTATAACACAAATATTTTATTACTCTCAAGTAAAGAGACTTTTGTGCTTAGTTATTTAAATACACTAATTGAAATTGATTCAAATCTAAAAATATTAAAGATTTATAGATACAAAGAGGGGAATGTTTTAAAATATCATCTTTCAACAAATCCTAAAGATGTTTTTATTGTATCGGAAAAAGATGAGAAAACGTTCCTTATGTCAAAGGTGAATTGGAAAACGGGAATAGAATATTGGAGAACAGATACTCTAAGGAACAATGCGATAATTAAAATAATTGAAAATCAAGACAAAGTTTTTTGTTATTATCAATCTGGATTATTAGAAGTTAGAAATTCTATGAATGGATCTTTAATATCTAACAAATTACTGGACAGAAATAAAGATTTTTCAAATTTAAAAGTACCATTTTATTTTGTAGATAGTGTATTAATAACCTTTGAGATGGGTGATGTTTGTTTAAGAGATGCAAACACATTAAGATTATATTACAAAATTGTGGATTTGGGTGCAAATAGATTTCTATTCTATGATTCTTTGGGCAGATTTGATTCCAATTTTAACTTTGAGAATTTACTCTATTTTGTTTGTGGCTCTGAAGTCATTGACCTAGCTCAAGTCAAAGATTCGCTATGGGTTCCAGGTTTAGTTGAGAAAATTATGAATAATGAGCCTATTTTAATCAATGATAGGCCTGCTCCCAAACTTAGTGATTTAAATATTTGTGAATTAACGCCGCTTATTGAGCCAATTGAGAATGGTGAAAAAGGTATCTTTCGCTATCAGATTACTCCTAGAAATGGCGGACTTGGTGAAACCGAGGTGTATATCAATGGAAATCTAACCTACACGTTACGTCCAGATCAACTTGAACATAATGTGGTAAATCAAAATCAAATCTATTATTTAACAATTTCAAAAGATTCATTACAGCCTTTTTTGGTTGGGGATAAAAACAGCACCAATCCATTAAAGATCAAATCAAAAGTCAAAGGAGCAAGTATATATGGCAGGGGAGTTGAGGTAGATATGGTTAAAGAGACAGATGCAGCATCACCAAGTTTTTATGGGGTTTTTGTGGGCGTCAATGATTATGGTAACATCAATAAAGAAAATAATGAGCTGCGCTATAAAAATCTCGATTTTGCAAAAAAGGATGCCGAAGACTTGGCCGCTGCAGTTGAAATGACAGCAAGAAATTTGTTTAAGGATTCTTGCCACATATATAAATTGACCGGGATTGGTACTGATTCAACTGCACCAACAAAAGCCAATTTACAAAAGGTTCTTGCAGAGATTGGTCAGAAAGCAAAATCTAGTGATGTTTTATTTATCTTCTTTGCCGGTCATGGTGATATTTTGCAAGTAAAAGGAGAAAAGGAAATACGGTTCATTTTACATCGTGCCGATAAGAAGAATATAACGAGTACTAGTTTTGGTGTAGATGAGTTAAAACAATGGTGTGATCCAAAAGTAATTAAAGCGCAAAAAAGAGTTTTTGTCTTCGATGCTTGCCATAGTGGTGAGCTCATTAATCAAACGATGGCGTTTAATGGCAGAGGAGATGACGAAGGTTTGCGCATTCGTCAGTTGGATAGACTAAAAGACAAAAATGGCATGATGATATTAGCTGCAGCTGCAGATAATGAATTTGCATATGAAGATGAAACGCTCAATCAAGGTGTGCTGACCTATCATTTACTTGAAGTTATAAAATCTCAAGAAAAAGATTCTATGTTAACAGTAAGATATTGGTTCGACGAAACCATAGAAATTGTCAAAGAATATTCACGAATAAATGGGAATCAACAAGAACCAAGTAGTTTTGGCGATGGCAGATTTGAAATTGGAAATATTGATCAGAATGTTCGACAATCCATTGAAATTACTTGCCCTAAAACCAGAATTGGGTTAAGTGTATTTACAGATCCAACAGGTGAAGCAAAGCTCATCTATCCTAATTTGAAATCAAAAATCAATCAGCATTTTGAGACAATTAGTAGCCGAGGTAGCCTAGTGTATTCAAAAAACATGGATAAGGCATATAGAGTTGAGGGGAGTTATCGTTTAGAGAAAAAGAAAATTTATGTGCGTTATGAAATATATCTTGGAACTGAACAAAAGGGTTCAGCAATAGTACTCGATCCCTTGAAAGGGTTGAGTGAAGATGAACTTGTTAAAGAAATTACAGAATCAATTCAGCGCGAAATAGAAATTATTGATCAACGTAATCAAAAATGTAAACTAAAAAGTTAAAAACACTGATTTTAAAATAGTTATAATTTTCAAATACATAAAAGGAGCTAAAATAAGTACACGTTTTTAAGTGAAACTATATTCATAAATTTGATAAAATAAATTTGCAATGCACCACCTCCTTACCCTTCTTTTCCTTTTAAGCATAGCCAATGCTTGGTCACAGAAACACTATATGGTCGAATATGACCGAATTACTAACTCGGAAAAGTATTTTGAGCTCACTTACGACCATGGTACTTTTCGCGAAAGCCCGATTAAAAAACCCGCCATCAAAAAAGGTGATGTCGTGAAAATACGTTCGGTAAATGTCAATCCTATGGTGTTCCAAGTGGTAATTCAAAAACCATTTGAGGCTGGGCAAAACAGTCCCGGAGCTAAGTCTTTGTCTGGATTTGGTAATTTATTAGGAGAGCTAAGCGGTGTAAATGGTGATATAGGCAGTCATTTGAATGCACTTAGTTATAATCAGCCGGATGTCCCGCAGTTCAATAGAGGAGGGGCACAACCTGCTGAGCAACAACAAAGAAACGAGAGTTTACAGCGTTTGGGTAACTTTCATGTAGTTCTTACTGAGTCTTATACAATGGCTCAAAAATACAAGACTTCTGCTGAGGTGGTACTTTCTACTTCTTTGACAAAAGATCAAATAATCAACTTAATGGATTCCTTGTCTAAACAATTAGATATTGATTCGTATCGTAAAAACTGCACCTATCTAGATGCAGAAATACAAAATATAAAATCAGATTCATTGTTAATCCCAGAGGATTATAAAAATTTGGAGCGTTCTTATCAATTTTTAAGAGACGAATTGGATTCAAGTGTGCTAAGTCCTTTGTATTTTAACGCCCTTTGTGATGAGTTAAAAGCAGCTGAGTTTACGAAAGAATTTTCGACTGTACTTGGTTTTAATCCTGCGTCCTGGGTATCTGAAAATTTTAATTTTCAGAATAATGTCAGTTCAGTTGATTATTGTATTGAATTTATTGATGCCTATTCTGAAATACCAGAAGAGAATGCTCGATATAAAGATGGTTTGATGCAGAGTCATTCTATACATTTAGCAGTGCAAACTCCCGGTGGATTTTCGTGGTCTACCGGACTGATAAATGTTGTAGTACCTAAAGGCTTCATGAACTATTCCTTGAAAGAAACAAGTTTTGGAGATTCCATACAGATTATTTTAAACGGTGCACCGTCAAAAGCACGTTTTGCGCTTGCCACAAATTTGAATTATAATTTTGCTTCGGCTCGCAACGTCATACCTCAAGTAAATTTTGGTATGGCAATCGGATTTATTGGTGATGAGAATCCGTTGAACATTTTATTGGGTGGTGGACTCAAATTTCGTCAGTTCCCATTTTTAGGTCTAAGTGCCGGTTTGGCATTTTGTCAAAATCAGGCCCTCAATAATGGCTTTAACCTAAACGATTCATTTTCCTCTGACATAACAAATTTATCAGAACAGTTGACTAAGAAGGTCTATTCTCCAGGATATTATTTTGGTATAAACATTACGCTTTAATTCTATTGTTATGAAAGTATTTAGCCTTTTCTTTTTATTTTTTTGCGTATTTCAGCAACTAAACGGGCAAACGAATTACCGTATTTCGTATGACAAACTTACTGATGAGCTTAGTTACTACAGACTCACTTGGTTGAATGGTGAACAGACTGAAACGCAGGTCAAAACCATACGCTTGCAACAAAACGATGTTGTACAGTTTGTAGTTGAAAATGTCAACCCTTTTACATTTGCAACAGAAGTTTATTTGGGTTCCACTGAAGTTTCAAGTCAAAATAGCTCGCCTATTGCCACCATTATGGCAGGCTTCTCGGCCTTTGGTGGTCCGGCAATGAGCTTACTTACCTCACTAGCATCAAGTCCACCTGACCCTGTCAATGCAATACGAGGTGAGCAAGACCCGATGGAGCTCAAGCGAGAAGAGATGAGCGTTTCTTTAATGATGATTTATAAGGATTTAACAGAAATCCTAGGTATGTACCATTCATATGATCAACAAATGAAGGTCAAATTCAGTAAAAGTTTAAGTCAAGATCAAATTTTAATGAAACTCGATAGTCTCAATCAGGTAAACGATTTTTCTAGTCTGAAAGAAAAGTACGATCATATGTTGGCAGAGCAAGAGAAACTTGAAGCAAACAAAGCGTCGGTAAAATTATCTGAAGACGATGTTATTTTAAACGACATACAATTTATCGAGAATAAAATTAGTGCATTTCAAAGTGCCTATCTTGATGATGAAGGTAATTTAAAAACAATCGATATAAGTACTGACTTATTTGATATTGAAATATCAGATTTTAGTATTCTTCACACCTTTACAGCCAAAAGTATAAACGAATATGGTTCCTTGCTCGCCTCTAACGAATTCTTTATGGTCTTTAGTGAAATTAAAGGTGATGACCCAGAATTATATCCAATTGATTATGTGAAAAAGGTTAGCGTTCCGGTACAACAACCTAAAGCGCCATATTGGTTATTGACCGCTCAACAAATCTACCCATTAGGAGGCGGCAATAACTACAATGTTCAAGTTGTGTACGATGACTACTTTTTAGGTGATTCTATTTTGGTTCAACAATCCAATCAGGAAGGTGGTCTTTTGTCTTTTGGCACAATGCTCGGTTATGATTTCGAAAATGAAAGTCAGCTTGTTCCATCTGTGCTTTTGGGAGCTGCTATTTCCGGTGTAAACAAACCGCAAGATAATTGGGTTTTGAGTATCGCACTAGGCGGCGGACTCACGTTTAGAAAATTCCCTTATTTATCAGTCAATGGCGGCATCAGTCTTACTCAAACCAAAGTATTGAAACAAGAGTACTTCGTGAACCGTCCATTTATTGCGCCCGATAACTCAAATGAATATAATAGTTATGAAGGACTTTTCACGACCCAGATGAAACCAAGTTTCTTTTTTGGCCTAGGGATAAGGCTTTAGTCATGTTTTTTTTAGCGAAATGGAGAAGCTTTCTGATGTATTCTTATTGCTTTAAATGAAAGATATATTGACAATCCAAATATAACAAGCCAATAGATCAGATAGGTTTCATTCTTTACGGCATTCATTGCAAAAAAGTCATAAAGGCCATGGGAAATTGCGGTGAGTCCTAATCCAATAAGCCCATAAAACTTATTATCGTGAAGTTTTTGTAATCCTAGAAAGAAACCAATCCAAACACCATCAGCGGCGTGCCCTGGAATAGCGGTAAACATTCTAACAAATGCAGTTTGAGGTCCACCATCCATGACGTAAAATATATTTTCTAGCGTCGCAAAGCCCATTGCTACCATCACGGAATAGGTTATTCCATCGAATGGTTCGTTGAATGCATCTTTTTTGTAAGAGTAATACCTCACAAAAATATATTTAGAAAACTCTTCTGTTAATCCTGTTCCAATAATGATACTAAATAGGGCCCACCAAGTTATATCGCTCAATGGATTAAACCCTAAGGTATTGCCAATAGAACTTAATATTAGAGCGGGGATTATCGATAGCATCCCCAAAAAGTAGCTTTTAATTAGTAAGGATCTTGGTTCTTTATCAAATTTATCTTGCCAGAAAATGTAAATACAAATAGAAATAGCTGGTGCGCAGGTTAAGAATAAAAGTTGAATATTCATTTGTAGTAGTTTAACGTTAAATTATTTAATCATTTTGAAACCAAACCAATTAAAGCAAAAATTTTTAGATTTTTGAAAAAATTCTATCTTTAAAAAAAAATCAAATGGCAATCACAATACATATCAACTGTATTCCGGCGGGTTCTGAAGAATACATCGATCAGTTAAATACACAAATGGAAATGACATATGGTCCGGCGGAACAGGTTGTTTGTAAGTCTGAAGATGAAGACGATGAAGAGTCTCTTTGGGACTGCTTCTACTATTATGCCAATCTCAGTTTTGACGACATCGATTGGGACTTTTTATCGCTGACTGGTGAGGAAAACGAAGTGTACTGTTTGGTGTATGACCACGACAATAAAGTCAGAAGAGGCTTTTGGTACGATGAAGATGCTGAATGGATCGATCAAGAAACTGGTGCAATTGAGGAATACGAATCAATGGTTACAAATTAATTGAACCGGGTCTTTGATTTTTGGACTCACCCCCTCATCTTCAATTTCGTAAAGTAGTAAATGGCGCCCGTTAGGCTGAGGCTAAACAAGATGGTCCAGATCCAAGACATCATGAAATCGCCGTCTACAAAACTTTCGAACATGCTCTGGAATTGAATACCGGAGAGGAGCGTCAGTAAGATGGTCATCATGAGGTCGCTGTTTTCTTGTCGGTTGGCGATCAGCTCGTCTTTGAGGTCGTCGAGGGTTTGAATACTGTTTTCTAGGTTCGATTTATAAATCAAAATACCCCTGTGGTCTGTTCCGAATTCATACAAGTCTTTTTCACTTGGATACTGAAATATATTGGGCAGGTAGTTGTCGTTGAGCCAGTGGTCTATCTCTGCTCGTACTTTTCGCAATTCTGAAAGCGCAATTTTATTTTTTTGGTCATGACCTTTGTACAATTGCTCTATGGCTTTGTCAATCCTATTGAGCGTATATTCGTTATTGACAAGTACCATATTTGGAATCAGTAAGTAAGGACTCATACCAATGGCACCTAGGGTAGAAGCAAACATGTCGTCGTCGTGGCAGGCGCAAAGTAAAATACCACGATTCAATAGCAGCAAGTAATTTTCATTTGCTTTTCTCGGAATGAGCGTGTCGGTCACTTCGTCAAAATCCATGCGTTCAAAATCAAAAATACCAAGATTAAAGCCACAAAAGATGTTGTTTACAGCCTGAAAGGTAGGGTCGTTGTAGTAAGTACGTTCATATTGCTGTTCGGCTAGTTCGTGGTGTTCATTGTGGCGCTTGAGGTTAAGGTAAAACTCGGACCAGTTGAATTGGACAGTCTTATCTTCGAATTCAATATGAGCAGTGTCGGTTTGTAAAACCCCACTTAAAATTTCAATTGATTCATGAGCGTTAAAAGTTAACAATTGACTGATGAATTCATTGAACTTACATTTCGAAACCTGGCTGCAACTCCATTCAATCATATCAATTAAGTTCACATCTTCTTGTTTACTCCCAAAGAAGTTTAGCAGCTTGATGCACTCAATTTCACTGAAGTAGTCATCTGGTGCCGTAGAAACAACGACACTCCAAGTAGAAGTATTGCCAGTCAGGGATTTGCTGCGACTTAAATGCAGTTGTGCGCTGACTTGTGTGCGCATGCTTGCTTTTTGGTGTCTGGTGCCTTCAGATAAATAGCTGTAATAGGTCGGGAAATGTATGGTAATCGGAAGCACTCCGAAATCATCGAGAAATTGACTCTGAAAGGGCCGTCTTTTTTGAAAATGTGCCGATAACAAATCTGTCTCATAGGAATAAAATTCATTACAAATTTCTGATGCAACAGCTTGCCCTGGTTCATCTTTGCTGGCAAATTGCATGCATATGGCTGCTTTTTTCATACGGATTTGCGGCCTTTCTTGCTGCGGAATTGCGGTGAGTTGAACTTGATTCATGTGCGTAATGTTAATGAGTTCTGCTTGCATTTTTTTAAAGAATGGGTTTTGTTTTGGTTCGTTAATGCCCAAGCCTTTGTAAAATGCATCTAAAAATTCAATTAATAAAGAGGTTTCGATCGACTGATGTAGATGTCCTTCGAGCGGAAACGAAAGCAAGAATAGATTTTCAACTTCTTTTTTTGCTTCATGAAGTGCTGGCTGAACGTATTTGATTGGGATGGCTTTTGCGCCGAAGTATTCAAAGATTTGAAGTCGAGTATTTGGATCAATGGCATCTTTTGTGGTAAGCCATGGTATATTCGATTCAAATAGAACGGCCTTGAAGCTGCAATTCAACTGCTTTTGTAGCTGAGCTAGGCAAGACGGCAATATTTCCTTGATGAGCCTTTTTGCAATGCCATTTCCACGTTTATTTTGTGCTACAGCAATATAAATAAGGTGCACAACACCTTGCTCGGGATAGATATCTGCAATCAATCCGCCGTCGGGTGCAAGCGGATTGTCAAAAAATAAAATAGTTTTTGGAAAAGCGTTAGGATCACAGATTCGCAATTGAATGTCTTTCCAATCTTCGCGTTCATTTGCGTCGGGGAAAGCTTCCTCGTAAATAGGTAAGAAAGCCTCAATACAGCTGAGGTGATCGTTGTAACTTGCTTGGTCGTATATCAAATGTTCCAAATCGAGAGCGCGTGCTTTTAAGCACTGAATTTACCACTTTAACTGAAAACCTAAATTTAAATTATAAAAATAGGTGTCAATCGGTAGAGGTCTATAATAATCTATGTTTTGATCATAGTGTAAAACCATGGCCAGGTGCTTATTGATGTCGAAATTGAGGTTGAGGTCCAAGAACCATCGCGGTTGTGTAATATGTGCCAAGGCATCATTCAACGGAAATTGTAAAAAAGTGATCTTATTGAGCTGCGTTCGTGAGTTCAAGTAAGTTTTTCTTTTGCTTGTCACTTGAAAAGCTCTCATTCCATGAAAACAATTGCTTGCGCGCAATGGAGTCTTGACCATTTTCGCGGTCGACGTTTTGATTGAACGCGTAGAAGCTATTTTGGAAGTAAGACAACGCATTAAAAAAATTACTTTATTTCAGAGAAGATTAGAATTTCAACACATTATTTTATGTCAAATTTTTGAAAAACAAAGAAAAATAAATAGTTTTGAATCAACACGAAACTCAATCTAAGGATTAGTTCACTTTAGTCTTACGACTGAGATGCTTCTATATTCTAAATGTACCAAGTATGTATCATTATTAATTCAAAGAAAATTAAATTAATCCAATTGATTCAAGTAATAATTAAAAAATAAATATTATGGGAGAAATTAAAGACAAAAAGTACGGTGATACAGTATTCTATGTAGATGGCTTTGAAATCAAAGACAAAAAATATGGCAAAACGCTTTACTATGTAGATGGTAATGAAGTAAAAGAAGGTGGTAAATACGGAAGTGTTTTCAGATATATAGACGGTGATGAGGTACTAACAAAAAAATATGGTGATACCGTCCTATATTTTGATGGGGAGGAAGTAAAAAATAAGAAATATGGCGATATAAAGTTCTTTATCGATGGTGAGGAAATTAAAAATAAAAGGTA
>Ga0078894_10001114_pt1 | contig 19708 bp, 15 predicted proteins | sample LauGreSu1BDMLBSD_2_FD_67506 | JGI IMG/M metagenome (GOLD analysis project Ga0078894, IMG submission 67506) | Freshwater lake microbial communities from Lake Michigan, USA - Su13.BD.MLB.SD (version 4) (version 4) | ecosystem: Environmental > Aquatic > Freshwater > Lake | place: Lake Michigan... | reverse complement strand
GAATAAGTTTTTGGATTCAATAATAATTTGCTTACTAACCGCAGTATATGGAGTAGTAGTTGTTTTATTTGTTTGTAATATATCTAAAACTGATTGTTCATTTATCATTTTATTATATTTTCTTTTTACAATATTATCAACTGATGATGTTGAAAGATTACTTTTTGAATTTATAATATAACATCCATCTAAATCAGTTATTTCTTTACCTCTTCTATCATAAACATTTTTCCAATTTAATTTATTATAGTAAATATTATTTTTATTGAAAAATTCTTCAATTAAATTATTCGCATTTATTTCTTTTATTTTACTTTCAGTCGATATATATTTATTTATAGTCAAAACATCAGATTTCAATGATGATATATCAGATTTCAATGATGAAATCTCCGATTCTATTTTAGTAAATCGCGGGTCTAAGTAATTTATTATTGAAGCTAATAGTTTTTTATCTCTTTTATCCATTATATTATATATAATAATTATTTTAATTTATAATTATATTGTTCAAAAAATATATTATAAATATTAAACAATATAATTATGAAAAAACTCTTTATAACAAATACGATAACCAAATTTAAAACAACTCATATCCCATTAGATACGCTAATTTACCCAGTCGGAAAAAATGATTTGGATAATCATTTTAATAAAATAAAGACAATTATTGAAAAATTAGGCATAGAAGCCGTTTATTGCGACTCAAAATATATATATGACAATTACAAAGATAAACTCCCCCAAATTAAAAGATTGACCCGCGATGTCCCAGCATATACTTTTATAAATTACGAAGCATCAATCAATTTACGTCGGATATGTATAGCTGGATATTTAACCGTATTATTCTTCTCACTATTTCATGACACACTTTTTTCAATCGCAGTTATCATTGTCCTAATCGCATTCTGGTTTTTAATAGAAAAGATAATCCCATCATCAAAATGGACGCGCCATTCAAAGAATTTCATCAACCTCTAATTTATCTGGTTCATTTTTTATACACAATTTATCAAGTGGATATCCAATTTTTTCAAATATATCTTTCGGGTATATTTTTAAAAACTGCTTCACAATTTTTTCATTAGTAAAATACTCCCTCCATTTCTCCAAGTCTACATTTTTATTTGTTATATGCGAGTTCCGTTTGAGGTCCTCTTCGCTCTTGTTTCTTATATTGTGGGGCTTCGCCAGTTCCAGAGCAATCATAATCATATCCTTTGTAAAACCATAATGCTTAAACATATTTCTTAAAACTCCATCAAAATCAGTCATTAAATCCTCATATTTCAATTCTAAGAAGTTCGTCATATAATAATCCCATTTATAGATATCTGTAATTGTATTAAAACTACTCTCCACATAAAGGTCATTCTTCATTTCAAAAATAATCCCCTGCTCTTTCGTCAGGCGGTTCAATAACTTCTTATAAGTTTCATTTCCATATTCCTCAATCTTCTTGTTCGCCCATGGTTCAATCGTCTTTTTGTGATACTCATACGCGCTCACAATAATTGCGCAAGGGTTCCGTATCATATGCGTCCCAATAATTGGGCGGTCTATCTTCGAAAAATCAATATGGCTATGATGTTCAACCCATACATCCGTTGTCGGTTCCAATTTATCCTGTGCGCAATATTGATATCTCATCCCGAAATAATTACAGACTGCCCTTAATATTTTCTCAATGACGACAGTTCCCGTTTTGTGATGACAGCAGTGTATAATTAGTGGGCGCTTATTCGCATACTCCCTATACGCATCCGATTGAATAGCTCGGCGTCTAATCAGTAATTGCGTAATCTCATCTTTAATGTGCGATTCCATCTTATAAAATAATAATAAATTTAATTGTAATAATAACCGAGGTTCGATTTCCTACTCCTCTGAATCTTCGGTCTCATCCCGAACACGGATTCCAGTGAATCCCTTTCCTCGGGAAAGTCCTCCAATCTTAATATTGTTCTTAAATTCGACTTCATAGTTCGCGAAGCAAGTCTTCATTTTCTCAATGAATTCAGTCTGTGTAATAGGAGACCGCTTACCTCCGCTAATATGCTCCTGATAGTAATCCTTGAACATCGAAAACAAGTCCCGAATAATGATTCCATCACACGCATTTTCCGTAATCTCAATCTGTTCTTCCAGAAACTCGCTATAACTATCCTGATTCTTCAACATCCGCGAGGAGTTCATAGAAACCAGCGGGGGAATAACCAGCTTCTGGTTGTTCGCAATATACATTTTGACATAGTCGAGCAAAATGAGCATATACTGTTGGCGGTATTGAATATTGTCCTTCAATTTCGGCTTTAAGTTCGGGTCCGCCCTAAACTCATTCACCTTCTTCGGCTCATGCATAACGAACCTGTTCGGGAAGTTAATTCCCACATATCTACGGATAAAACCGCCATCATGAACATCCTCAATCTTAGGCATCTTATTACAGAGCATAACCAGCGTGAATTTCGGGATATCGGTCATCTCCGGATTCGGAGAATGCGCCTTCCTAATTTGAATCTTATCCCCACCAGTAATCTCCTTAATGAAATCGATGTTTAGCTTCTTCTCATTGGGCGGTTCATTCACCTGAACATACCGCTTCTTGAAAATACTAATCAACTTCGAATTGTGGCCCTCCTGCGAGTTGCTAATATTCGTGATATATGAATTATCCAAAATACCGGCGTAGTCTCCCAGCGAGTTATCGTGTAGGGTAGTAATAACACCCTTACCATTTCCACCGGTTCCCTCAAAATTGACGAAGAGCTCATTCTTATTCGTTCCAATGAGCGTTGAGCTCAAAAAGAGGAGTGCGAACTCACAAACGTCTGCGTTGGGAAGCGATTTCTGGAACAAGTCCATAATCTCATCACGGATGGACGGTATAACTTCTGGGGAGTAGTCGTATCCAGTTGAATAACTGATTTTATCATCCGGTTTCTGGTCGCGAAAGAGGCCCGATTTCAAGTCATAGACTCCATTATTGAAGCCCAGCAAATGATTGTCCATATCGAGCTCCTTGTGGAAGTTCTCGTCGTAGAACACTTCCTTACACTCATTCATTACTGAATTCTTGTAGGTCGCGCTACTGAGAGTGTGAATGGATTTCTCACAAGCCATCTTCATAACTTTCGTTGGGTCGCTCTCGGGAATCATATCCCCCGATTGTTGCTCGACATCCGCTATTTTTGTGCTCAACATCGCGCTATAACGGAGGAGGGCCCCCTTGACGTGGATTGTTATGTCCTTCAAGAGGGGAACCGGTTCATCCAATACTTGCCAACGGTTCGTATAACGATACCAGACGCCCTTCGAATACTTGTATTTTTCTGACAAGATGTGATGGGCCAATTCTGCGTAGTCCGTATGTGTATTACGGAAACTGCGACGAATATAATTCGTCAGGTCGTCTTCCCCAGCGTATTTCTCGATGGTCGAAAAATACTTCTCAGGGTTGTCGTGCCACGCCATTCTCCGGAGGGAACCAATTTTTGCTTGGTTTTCCTTGGGATATGTTGCGTATTTGTGCCAGAGGCGCTCACAATGGGCCTCATCATATTTCGATGATTGGGATGACCATTCTTTCCATATGCTGATTAAGTTGTCATCAATATTGTGAAGGATTGCTCCAATACGGAACCAGTCATTGTAATCTTCTACACGGACCGGCTTCAATAAAGAGAGGAGCGCCTTCAAATACTCTGGGCTCTTCTTGGAGACGAGCTCTTCAATCAAGACTTCGACTTCGCTGGGCTTTTGTTCGCCCAGAATGTCGTCGAGTCCTTTCTTCTTCTTTTCGTTCTCTTTCTCAATAATTGAATCAATGAGAGTTTCCTTCTCTGGAAAATTGTTTTGGAGAGAGAGAACTTTGAGGAGTTGGACATTTATTTCTGGAAGTTCCATCTCATCCATATTCATATCGAATATGCGAGTGAGCTTATAGGTTTGAGACGACGGGGATTTCTTGCTCCCGAACATAATAATATTATTACGCTCGACGACGGCTTCATCAATAATACTCTGGATAGATGAAGTGGATGTTGCCAAAATGGGGTCTTCGCTCATTTTATCAACGACGAACTTCCGGAGCCAGTGCTGGGCGCTGTATTTGATACAGATGAACGGGAACATTATATGAATCCCGTCTTTAAGGACGTTCCGTTTCTCATCGAAGTCGGGGTGGTCCTTTTCAAGAACGTATGCGTATGATTCTTTCTGTTGGAGGGTATTCCCGAACAATTCCTGAAATCCGGCGTAATAAGTTTGTAATACACGAGTGAGGAAATCGTCGTCATACTGGCGGGAATCGTATCTTTCGGAGTCGTGTCGCAAATCAATATCTACGAACACTTTCGAAAATTTCTCGGGGTGCTTCTCTGTTAGGAATGAATCATTTGCTTCCGTAATAGTGTGATTGAAATAGACGGACCAAAACTTATCACGTTCGGACGGTTTAATTTTATATAAACCGCCCATCATAGATGTGTGGGTTGGGCCTTCTTCTTTATTCACTTGGTGGTCAATTAAATAGCGCTTCATTTTATTTTAAATGATTATCGGTCAGATAAAAAATCAATTTTTACAATTTAATACTGGGAGTTATAAGAAGAGTTTTAGGATGCGTTATTGGAAATATTGTGTTATTATTTAAAAATTGATGGTAAAATCATTCAAAATTTTTATAGAATTGCTATCCACGTGTTTATACAAAATGTCGAATCTTTCGCCACAATCAACAAATGGAACTGAATTGTTTAATTCAGGCAAATCTCTCCCTAATGGGGATAGGGATAAAAAAACACAATCGCCGACGGCCATTGATCTTATCAATGCCTTAAATATGGCTAAGCTTGCTAAGGCTAAGTCTGATCAGGCTGCTAAGGATGCTCAGGCTGCTCAGGCTGCTCAGGCTGCTCAGGCTGCTCATGCTGCTAAGGATGCTTCCGCAAAGGCTGCTTCCGCAAAGGCTGCTTCCGACAAGGCTGCTGCCGACAAGGCTGCTATTCAGGCGAAGATTATGCTTTTAAATCAACGCAGGCAAGAAGCTTCAGAAAAAGCCGAAGCTTTTCGCGAATTGAGACTCGAGGCCTATAATAAGGCCTTATCAAAATGGCAAACCGAGCTTCAAAATGCCGAATCTGACCTTTCACACATTCGAGAAGGAACAGGAACTGCCTACGAGCGTTATCGAGATGCGATCCCTTACGCTCGATATTCGAAAAAGCATGACGAACTCTTAAAAGAATGCGAAGATCCAGACGAAGGCGTCGCGGAAGCGGCGAACAAACTTATGCTGATGGTCAGGGAGTACAATCAAATCTTGGCAGATAAGTCCAAGAAGGTCGAAGAATTAGTTCGTCCGGAACACCCTGATGATGAGGATCGGAATAGATTTTCCAAATTCTTTGAAGAATATCCCAAATTGGAGAATATTCTTGAAAGATTGCTTCTTGGATACGAAATCAATGCCGTAAAGGTTCTTTTCGCTGGGATGGATCCCAATCACTTAGCAAATTGCGGACAATTGTTCATTCTTAATCATTCAGATGATAAGATTTCCTTGAATCTAGAATTCTTACCAAAATATGATCAGTTGAAAGACAGTGCTCGTTTTGGAAAACAAGAGTTTCTGTTTCACACCTTAAAGAAGATACTCTTCAAAATGGTGTTCGGAATTCTTCTTCCTCTCGTTGATGAGTCATCTGGTCTCACGTTGAAGAAAATCCTTTGGAATTCATTCTACTGTTGGCCGAAGCATATTCCCAACAGGGACTCGGAAATCGAAAATCATGACAGACTTCTTCTGAAAAAGCTTGAAGAGTATGAACTCCTCAAAGCCCAAAGACGTAAGAACGTCGAAATGAGCATGGAAATGTTCGATGAATTCTCGCGACAATGCCAACAGCATTCGGAAGAAGAACTTCAAAAAATTTCACACGGGACAAAGCTACGTGAGTTTCTTCTGAATCCAGAAAATACCGAGCTCTTCAAATATCTCTTAGACTTCGGACTGCATGCGAACAATTCCGCTTGGGAAAATCCCAAGTCACCAACACACCAACTGAAGTTATTTCTGAATCAAATAAATTTGGGAGTTTATGAAATGGCGATTCCCTTTATGCAGGAAATTGGAATAATTTCCCATGATGAGCATCTGATTCCAACTCAGAGAAATAAAAACCGGAAGGCTTATCCGCTCGTAATGAAGCAGGATGACGATGAAGAGAAGGCTGATTCTGAAGCGAAGGCTGCTGCTGAAGCCAAGGCTGCTGCTGAGGCCAAGGCTGCTGCTGAGGCCAAGGCTGCTGCTGGCGCCAATGATGATTCTGAAGCGAAGGCTGCTGCTGGCGCCAATGCTGATTCTTCGAATCCCCGCGAAAAATGTTGTATTTTCAGTCTGTTTGGAGACTACGATAAAGTGATGTCGAGAGAAATGAAAAGCAAAGACAAAGGGTCAGAATCTTCTCCAAAAAATGAAACTGCGAGTTTTCTTTCATTAGAACGACCGATATTCATGACTCAGTCCATTCTGAAATATTATACTCCCATGATTGACTTGGGTAAAATCAAAGATATCTCCACAAATACAAAGATAACGAAAGAATCTCTGACGTTCGCTTTTGCTGCTGGAGTGAACACCTCTGTAACAAGGCTCACTAAAATTGCGGCTGTGCTTGATACAATCAAATCACCCCAAAAAGTGAAATCTTTTGAGGAAAAGAGGATTGAACTGCTAGAACGGCTTAATGCGAAACAGCAAGAACTCAAAAAACAAGCTGCTTCATCTCTCCAGCCTGTTCCCGATGAAAATCCTTTTTTCAAAGAGGAAGATCGCAAGTCCCTTATCGATCCGGAAAACCTTGATGTACAGGATGCTGGTTTTTTTCTTGCTAAGATAAAGAAGAATCGCACCCCCCCAACAGATGAATAAAACGGTTTCGCCTCCACGGGGAGGTTCCGTTTTTTACTAGCTTTTAGCTCGTGTTATAAAAATATAATATATTATTATAATAAATGAAAACAGATGATATTTTACCCCAACCTATGATAAAATGTGGGATTCAATATAATTGTATTTCAGATTCCATAATCTACGTATTACAATTTATAAAACTACTCGATGATAATATCGGTAAAAAAATGAGTCTCAATCAGAAGATATCACCCCAACTTATCCAAAAAACAATGGAAGTTTATAAACAATTCTCAAAGCGCTTTTTTAGTAAGAAGTCGGTCGATTGTATGAAAAAAAACTGTAATATGAAGAAGAATATTCCCGAACTTACCAAATTAATAAAAAGTTTAGAGATATTTATAAATGGTCATCGCGCGATATCAAAAGGATATAAAATTAAACCAAGCGCCCAAAATCCACAAGTTAGTGTTGAGCCTTATATTAAATTCATAATGAAGTATATTGATGTAATCAAAGTATTACATAAAATCGTAGTTGATATTGATAAAAAATACAAAAAGTATTTTTGAAGAAATAAAATAACTCTACGCATCAAGCTGATGTTTCCATCCCCACGCAATAATTGATATACGTCCTTCTTGTGAGAAGTTATCCGGATGAATCGGTAATATTCCGTGTTTCCAGTTGACATTTATATCTCTACAAAAAGCGTAAGCGCTACCATTTGGACAAGGAAACGCCACAGTTCTCTTACTATTATTCTCTTGGAAAGCAATTTCCCGTGTCTTCCCAAAACTTACGCCAACCGTCATGTTTTGAACTTTTGCTTTATCCTCTTTGACAGCACTCGCGTCGTGATGGAACGGCTTCCAGTCCGAGCTATCTTGATACCAATTACAACGCGTCGCCTTAATATCCATATCGAAATATGTAGCTATTCGGTTTATAACCATGTTAAAAGTAGGACATCTCTGCTTCCAGTTCGTCTTATCGTCGGCGATGAGATGCGTATCTCCATGCCACAGCTTGAATATTTCTCCACCACATTTCACCATTTCATCCACTAATTTCTCGTATATCATTGGTCCTTGAATAAAATCCGGAATCAATATTACATCCCGCGTTTGAATATCCTTGCTAAATTTAGTTTGGCTTGTATCAACAATAACTCTCATATCACACGGCTCGTAATTCGGCTCAAACTCAGTTGTGTTCTTTTTATGACTACCACTATAATTTCCTGCTTCTCCACTAATGAAATGATTCTTTTTACAATCGGCGCCCCACTTACAGGCTCCCCCCTTCCAAAATCCATAACAAAGATTCTTGTCATGGATATAATTACACGGATTACGAGAACACTTGTGGTTCATAAAATCGCGACATACTTTATCCATATAAAATGATATCGTGATTTCTTTATACTATTTATAACTTAAAGAATTCTGACTATTATTCATAAACAACGAAAATGAACAATATTAAAATAGAAACAGCAATTCTTGAAGAATGGAAAAAAGATGACACATTCAAGAAGCAGTTAGAAAAGAACAAGGAAAATCCAACAAAAGTATTTTATGACGGCCCTCCTTTTTGTACTGGTAATCCCCATTATGGTCATATCGTCGCGAGTACAATCAAAGACATATTCCCCCGCTATTGGGCGATGACTGGATATAATGTCCCCCGAAGATGGGGATGGGATTGTATCGCCGAGGGGACCGTCATTAATTTGGACAATGGAACTGGCCTATTTATTGAAGACCTCTTCGAATATTCCGGTTCAGTCGCAACGTGTGTGATTTCAGAAAAAAGCGTCTCCAATCGCACATCATCAAATTTCATATGTAAGGGCGACCGCGAATGTATCGAGCTCTTTTTCGATAATAACACATCCCTTGTTTGCACACCGGACCATCGTTTATATACGGACTATGGTTGGATGAAAGCGGGAGAAATTCAAGATGAGATACTATACGCAACGCCAGTAAATCCGGTTCCATATTATTATATGAATACGTATAATTGGACGATTCAGACAAACTCATTCGTGTTATCATGTAGCAGTTTGGACAATAAAATGAATTGTTTAGCATATTTCCGTTTATTCGGATACGTTAGCGGAAATGGTTTCGCCAATAATAATAAAATTTACGTATTATTCCGTCATGTTCCTGATTTATTTTTGAGAGATATCGCCCTATTTACGAGCGATGAAGTCTCTATAAAATATGAACCCACTTTTTTAAAATATATGGTTGAAATTCCAGATGTTCTTACTGCGTCATTTATTCAAATGGGGATTGATAAAATTATTCCGGCGGTTGTATCAAACGTGGAAACCCCTCTATTTTTAAGATATGAATTTTTATCAGGATTCTTCTCTGGTTTGTATTCAAATTTTAATGAGAATCACGTGGATGTCATCAATACAATATTACATGGAGTTTGTGATTCCAGTTTATTTTTGAATAGAGATAAAGAATCCCCATATTTGAGCAATTTTCGCCTGTTAGTGGGATACAGATACGATGTGAAGCCATTGCTAACACGAACCAGAGTTGTTCGTAAAGAGAGTGTCGGACTACATCGAGTATATGATATAACAGTAGAAGATACACACAATTTCATCGCTAATGGAATCGTCGTTCATAACTGCCATGGGCTTCCCATCGAGTTCGAAATCGAGAAAAAGTTGGGTATTAAAACGAAAGAAGAAGTCCTAAAATTTGGAATTGCCAATTATAATGAGGAGTGTCGAAAGATTGTTATGAAATGCTCATCTGATTGGAAATATACAATTGACCGCATTGGTCGATGGGTGGATATGGAGAATGATTATAAGACAATGGACCTCGATTTTATGAATAAGGTATGGACAGTCTTCGCGAAATTATGGGCCCTCGGGCTCGTATATGAGGGTGTCAAAGTTATGCCATATAGTTGCGGTTGCGCGACTCCCCTCTCTAATTTTGAGGCGAAGTCTAACTACAAGAGTGTTCGCGACCCCTCGGTCGTCCTCCGGTTCAAAGTATGGGGAGCCCAATTACCAACGTCTCTCCTCGTTTGGACAACGACGCCATGGACACTTCCGTGTAATATGGCGGTCTGTGTAAATCCGGATTTGGATTATGGAGTGTATGAGCGCGATGGGGAGTTGGTTATTCTATTAGTCGAACTTGCTGGAAAATTCGGGATTGAAGAAGAGCCCGTGAATATTATCAAAGGTATCGATTTAGTAGGGACCGAATATGTCCCCCCGTTCCCTGATATTATTTTAGATAATTGGTTTCGCGTTGTAGCTGACCGCTTTGTGGATAATTCATCTGGGACCGGAATTGTTCATTTGGCCCCCGCCTTCGGTGAGGACGATTACCGCGTCTGTTTGGAGAATGCTGTCATTGAGAAAACGAAATTACCGATGTGTCCGTTTGATTCGAATGGCTATATGACGGATGATGTTCCTTTTTTAAGAGGGGTTTATTTTAAGGATGCTGACAAGATTGTTTTAAAGCGACTGGAGCCTGTTATTTTCCGGCTGACATATGAGAATCATGACTATCCATATTGTTGGAGAAGCAACACGCCCCTTATGTATAGAATTGTCCCCTGTATTTTTATTAATGTTGAGAAAATTCGGGATAAGATGGTCGCCGTCAATGAGGCGGAGACGAATTGGATGCCAAATCATATAAAAGATGGGCGCTTCGGGATGTGGTTGAAAGATGCGCGGGACTGGTGTGTTAGCCGGAACCGCTACTGGGGGACTCCGATTCCTCTCTGGAAATCCGATGACGGCGACATCATTTGTATAGGGTCCGTTGAAGAATTACAGTGGGAGTGCGATGACCCAATAACAGATATTCATCGTCATCACGTGGATGGGATTGAGATTCGCCGGAATGGGAAAGTATATCGCCGGATTGAGGAAGTGTTCGACTGCTGGTTCGAGAGCGGGAGCGTCCCTTTTATTAACGATAAATACCCCGCCGATTTTATCGCGGAGGGTCTTGACCAAACGCGGGGCTGGTTTTATACGTTGATGGTCTTGGGAGTCGCCCTGATGGGAAAGAGTCCGTATAATAATGTTATTGTGAATGGGCTGGTGTTGGCAGAAGACGGGGAGAAAATGAGCAAATCTAAGAAGAACTTCGAGGACCCGAATGTCATTATTGATAGACACGGTGCGGATGCTTTGCGCCTTTATTTAATAAGCAATGGCGTTGTTAGAGGAGAGTCGATGAAATTCAAGGAGGATGGAATCAAGTTGATTACTCAGAGCCTCCACATTTATTCGCATAATACGCTCATTTTTCTGAAACAGATGATTCCTTTATATGCGCAGAAATATGGGGAGAAGTTCCATTTCTTTGAGGGAGTCCCACACACATCCAACTTGATGGACTTGATGCTTCTTAAATATTTGAGCGATTTTATTGCGTCAATTCATCGGGAGATGGAGGCCTATAATTTGTTCCCAATTGTTCGCAATATGGTGGGATTTATTAATCAGTTGAGCAAAACATATTTAAATATGAACAAAATGCGTTTGAAGTCGATGATTACACAGATTGATGCTTTGGAGAGCTTGAATGTGCTGTTTTATGTATTTCGGATGTATTCTCTTATGATTGCGCCATTTGCTCCATTTATGGCCGAGTATTTTTGGAAGGAGTTGGACCTTTTGAAGTGTGGTATTCGAGGAAACACATATAAATTTGAGTCTGTCCATTTGGAGAGATTACCGAAGAAGTTGGATATTGCGAGTACTTATTTGGGACAAGAGGGCTTCGAGTTTATTGAGACGCTGATAGAGGCCCGTGGAGAACTCCGGAGCAAAGTTCTGAAAAGCGCAAAGAAGCCCGTTTGCAAACAGACTATATACGTTAAAAATTGGCGGTTAGTTCCTATTATTGAGGAATTACAGGACATTTTTCAAAAGGAGTTTAATGTAGTCGCGATTGATATGACGTGTGAGTATTTATCGATGATAAAATATGGTTATGAAATTGTTATGTCGAATTTTGGGAAACGGTTCAAAGAAGAGGCGAAAGAGATGAAAAAGAAGATTGCGGAGTATATGACTGATGAGAATTTGGAACTTTATATTAGAGAAAAGAGCTTCTTTATTGAAGGGGTCCGTTTTAGTGAAGATGACGTCCGGATTGTTGCGAAGGTTAATCAGGCGAAAGTTGGCGAAGGAGAATATGTCCAATTTTATGAGGCGAGTGGGATAATCATTGTTAGCGATTTGACATGGAATGAAGAGTTAGAGGGAATTTATTGGATGAAAATGATAACGCGTCATATTATGAACTTCCGGAAGGAGAAGGAATTGGTTCCTACTGATAGAGTAGTTATAATATATAAGAATTTAGGAAAGATTGAGTTAATTGAAGAAAAAGAGGATGAAATGGCTGATTTATTGGGGGTTGTATTGTGTAAAGTTTGCGATGGGGCTATTGGTGGATACATTGGGGCGACTACATTTGAAGATGATGGTGGTCATTATGAATTTAAATTGTATTTTTCATAAATTTTGCGATGTTATTTGAGTAAAGAAATTATATTTAACTTTTTATTTGATAAAAAATCATAATATTTTTAGCAAATGTTTTTCAAAAAAAGTTATTCAACTGAAACGCGAACTGTGAATACTTTTGCGTTCAAAGGAGAAATAGTATCACTGTGTGTTTTCGCTACATTGTATTCAAAAAGACCACTGGTTGAACTAAATCTATTTGCAAGACCATAACCTTCCGCGATTGTTGGTCCGAGTTCAAGAGGGTAAATATTTGTAATAGGGAATGCGGTTTTGTTAATCATCGGATTTCCCCACAAAAAGTTTACACTCGCCATAACTTCCGGACGAGAATTATGATTTTCAATTAAAATTGCCTGAGACGAAGACAAATTACTATCATAATAAAAAGAACCATCCGATTTTACTACTACTGTTCGATCAGACGTAATTCCCTGAACAACCGTATCTAATTGTGTATATAACGAGTTATATTGAGATGAACCTTTTTTTGTCAAAATTAAATTTTGAGCAAGTAAAAGAAAATTGACATTTCCAAGAAGTTCATCCACAATAAGTTTTCCACCAAGATATTTCTGACTATCTCCCGCTACCATACATTTACTAATAAACAAATTTGAAATTTCTAAAAAAATAATTAAACTCAATATATTTTCACAACGACAGCGCGTCGTCTTCCACTTTTGAGAAGCGACACTTTATGTAATTCATCCGCACTGAAAAAAAGTAGCATTCCTCTTCTTGGATATATCGTTCTATTATAAAAATTGAACTCTCCTCCCATAAAATCTTCGCGATATGTATCCATATAAATAATCATTGTATAATGGATTGGTTTATTCGTATATAATCCATAAATATATTTATCATCCATATGAACAATTTGGATATTGTGAATCTTATGTAAATCGGATATCTTGTGTTTTATTAGTTTTTTATTATCATAGTGCCATTTCATTTCGTATCTATCTCCGGCCGTATTATTTCTATAAATGACATCGTAATTTTTATAATTGTCCAACTGTGGAATATTGAGTTTGTGTTTATTTTCTTTGAAAAATGCGAGAAGATTTTCTGGTGTTGGGTCCTCAATTGATTCTAATTCTGTAAAAAAATCTGTATCTGCTATATTCGTAATATATGGTTCAATTGATTGAATTGTTTTACGATGATTTAGAAGAATTTCGTCGTATTTTGAGATTGATGACATTTATATATAATACAAATACAATAATATTAAATCAATTTTATTCTCATAATAAAATAATGACTAATTTTATTATATTTCCACATCAATTATTTGAAAATATATCCCCATTAAAAAAATATAAAAATATATACTTGATTGAACATCCCGCATTTTTTGGCTATCGCGAAAAGAAGCTCGTATTCAATAAAAAGAAGCTCGTTCTTCATTTGGCGTCTATGATGTATTACCGCGATTATCTGGCGAAATCTTTAAAAAAGTCGATAAACCACATAAAAATCACATCTATCCCAGAAAAGAATCGGGGGGTGTTCGATTTTGTTAAAGATATCGATGGCGACATCGCCTTTTACAATCCAGTTGACCATTTCCTATTTCATCAAATCGAAACCCACTGTAAGAAAAACAAGAGGGAATTTGAAGTAGTGGAAACCCCGAATTTTATAACGTCCGAAGCAGAATTGCGCGAATATTACGTGTCCGTCAAAAGCAAGAAGAAGCCATTTTTCCAAACGAGCTTTTACAAGTGGCAGAGGGACCGCCTACATATTTTATCCGGCAGTAAATTATCGTATGATGGAGAAAATCGCAAACCGATTCCGAAAGGGACTGAAATTCCAGCGGTTGTTTTCCCGAAGGAGTCCGACTATATTAAAGGGGCGGTTTCGATAGTTGAGAAAGAATTCCCACGTAATTATGGGACATGTCAGGGTTTTTGGTGTCCGATAACATTCGCGGACGCTAAAAAGTGGTTGGACGCCTTCATAAATGAGCGCTTGAAGAGTTTTGGGACATATGAGGACGCCATTGTGGAGCCGGATGCTAAATATAAAAATGCTTTCCTTTTCCACTCAGGGATAAGCTCATCGCTGAATATCGGGCTACTTGACCCGAAATATGTGGTCCAGAGGATTTTAGAAAAAGGTAATGGGGTCGCGATAAATAATATTGAGGGGTTTATTCGACAGGTTATCGGATGGCGCGAGTTTAGTCGTTATACTTACATCCATATATACAAAGAAATGACAACTACAAACTATTTTAAGGCGGAAAACAGGTTGAATCGGCGCTTTTATGATGGGGGCGTTGGTTTATCTATCATGGATGCGACAATTAAAAAGGCGTTCGATACCGGATATCTCCATCATATTGAGAGGCTTATGATTATTGGATGTTTAATGAATTTAATGGGGATACATCCTGATGATGTGTATGCGTGGTTTATGGAATTTGCGGTTGATTCATACGATTGGGTTATGGTGAATAATGTCTATTCAATGGCACTGTATTCTGATGGGGGGCTAACGACGACAAAGGCTTATATTTCTTCATCAAATTACGAGATGGTTCGTAAGAGCGATTATAAAAAGGGGGAGTGGTGCGATATATGGGATTCCCTCTATTGGAGTTTCATTGAAAAACACGCTCCAAAAATGAAGAAGATGGGCCGTTTCGGAGGGATACAGGTCAGTTTCTTTGAAAGAAAGAAACCAGATGATAAAAAAAGAATAAAAGAGACATATAAAAAATTTATGGCTGATGTTTTTCATTTATAAATAATTATTTTTATCCTAAAATAGCGTAGTCGTTCTTACTCCAAACAGCTCAAAACAGATGCTCCGGACCACTCACGATTCCTTTTGTAAAGCTTGATGTGATTGAGAAATTCAGCAATTGTCGTTGAAGTCATGTTCCCGCGTTTAATTTCGCGGACATCACTCTCTTCATCTTTGTAATTGTAAATCTTGTGTTTCGGGTTTTTCGTGATTTTGATGAGAAGTCTCTCAATTTCATCACATTTCCCTCCGAAATACATCAAATTTACCAATCGAATCGTATCAACTTCTTGCTCACATTGAACAACTTTCGTGATTCTTCCATCTCGGTCTCGTAAATACATCCGCCCAAATTTGGGGATAGATGGCTTGTAAATACCATTTCTTTTTTTGAATGCGATTGACGATTTGGAACGACGACTGATTGTTTTCCTCTCCTCTTCCGCATCAATAATCCCGCAAACAATTTTCTTAAAATGTAGAGGGATAGATGAAACCAATTCCTCATCAACAATGTGAATCGTATTGCGATTCGCATTACAACAATTGATGAAATGTAAGCAAAAACCTTGGAAGTCGCGTGTGATACGGTCCGTATGTGAAAAAATGAAATGAGTGTCTTTGTTTTCAAGAAGAGCATTCATAAGATGGATTTGTTTTAAAATATCCTCTCCTGAGCGAGTTTCCCTGATAACAGAAACGACTGTTAATCCATTCGTTTTCGCATATTCTTTTGCTTTTTGAACTTGGTCATCGAGACTGTGTTTCATTCTGTCGCTCTCACGAGCATAAATAACAGCTCCACTTCCGACTGACATTTTCAACGAAGATAATCTACTTAAAATATCATCTTCGGGTTTTGAAGTTTGTTTTGAAATTTGTTTTTTGATTGATACTTTGACCATTTTAGATATTGTATATATTTAATTTTTATAATTTTAAATATTCAATTTTTTCGTTGGCTTTACTTGGTATATTCATCATATGCGATTTTTCCAATAAATGCCAAAAAACTCAAAGAAACAATTGACACACGAACCATATCCTCATTTGCGAATAATTCTGATATCAAATCATTTTCATTTTCTTTGATAAATTTTGAATCGATTCCATTTTGTGAAATCCACTGGATTATTCTCATAGTTCCTGCGTAGGCTGAACCACTGTCGGATAATGTCGTATATTTGTCCAATTTTCGATAGGAAGACTCAATATCAGAATCAAAAAAGAAACCGTTTTTTGGTTCATATTGCGCTAGTTCTTTCCATATGTGCTCTACCGGAACATTTCGCTCTTCTGCGATGGCTTCAACACCTTCATATGCCTCTTTGACCATCAATCCACAATCTGAAATATTACGGTTTTTTATTAATCCGAATCGATGCGCCCATGTTTGCTTTTTATTTGGATATAAATCTTCCCACATTATTTGCGCACTTGGTGGAAAATTTTTTGAATTTCCTCCATAAACGAGTTCTTCTTGTCTTCTAAGTCCAGTCATACTCATTTTTATATCATATAAATGCGCAAATAATTTTAAATCAATTTTTTACATATAATGGCGCAAATACATGCGATATGCGCGATTTAGTTCCTTATCAGACTTACTATTATATAAATAGTGAGCCTGATACCGTTTTAGTAATACCTCTATTATTTCTGTCCGGAATCGATGAATTTTATCATACCATTCTCTTTCATCAACTGTTTCATCATAGTGGCCGTTATCGATATCCATGACAATATCGACTAATTGGTCAGTTTTGAGGTCGGATGCCCGTCTGAAATAATAATTTGACATATTATATTTATAATAAATGCTCGTTTTTTTAAGTTAAAAAATAGTCGTTATATTAATATATGTCAGAATCTACGTATAAAGTCTTATCTTTCGACGTCGGTATAAAGAATCTCGCCTACTGTAAAATCGAATTCTCGAAAGAAACTAAATCAATCATTCGAATAGAGGAGTGGGGTCTCATTAACTTGAAGTCGGACCCGTGGATTCCTGACCACAATGAAAAGCGTTGTATGGCCGAAGTCAAGAGTGGCGCCGTTTGCGGAAATTGCTCGAACTCATGGATAATAAAAGACGGCGCCCGAAAGGAGTTGTGCCGTGTCCATTCCAAGAATTGCGACAAGAAAACTACTGAATATTACCCGTATGAGTTGCGGGATTTGAGTTGCGAATGCGGTGAGAAATCCCGAAAATTCCACACAAAAATAAGCGAGTCGGTTATTCGCATATTCGGCTATTGTAATAAATGCGCGAAGAAGACGACTGAGCAACTGACAAAAATATGTGATTATATGAAGAGTGATGACACAAAATTATATACGAACTTATATGATGGATTGAATGCGATTAAGATTGAGGACGTTAATGAGGTCGTAATTGAGAACCAACCGGCTTTAAAGAACCCCCGAATGAAATCTATTCAAATGTTTATATATAGCTTTTTCTTCATCGGGGGTAAAAATGGGCGTTTGCGCGATTTGAATCAGGTCGCCTTCTTCTCCGCTACGAAAAAGCTTAATCCAACCAGTATCGTAGAGGACATTTTGAAGAAGAATAAGAAGATTACTAATGAAGAACCGGCTTCGGATGCGGCTCCAGAGGAACAATTATCTGAATACAAAGCCTATAAAAAGAGAAAGAATGATTCTATTTTTATTGTGAGTTGCGTATTAGATGAGATGGATGAGTGGAAGCGGTTTTTCATTTCACATCCAAAAAAAGATGACTTGGCGGACTCATTACTTCAAGGAATTGCCCAATATTGTAAGCAGTCGCAATCCATCTAATTCTTTATTTTACTCTTCGAGCTTATTCCCCAACCAACCATCTTCTTGATTCGTTCAATTTCTTCCATATCTTCCTCTGGAAGCATCATTTCTCCATCAAGGATTCTTTTGAGGCCCCTTTTCGTAATTTTCTTCTCACTTAACCATTGGCTACCGAGAATAATCGCTAATTTTGCGTCCTCTTCCGCCTTTTTACGGGTGTTCGACTCCATATAATCGAATTGGTCGGCCCAACCCTCGAATTTTTCACGGATGACATCATCTATATTTATTTCGTCGGAGTTGTATAAATCGCATAACTGGTCATATTTTTCAATTGCGAATTTTTCAACGAAGCTTTCAAAGTCTAACATTTTCCAGTTATTCTTACCTTTCAGTGTCTTGATAATATTCTCTTTGATATTTACAACATTATGATTTTCGGGGTGCTCCTCATGATAATGGACCATTTTAATAAACTCGGGAAGACATGTTGAAGGGTGGCTTATTAGCTTCTCAATTTGGTTTGGTGTTATATAGTTGAGATTTTCATGTCCGTATGCGTTAATTTGTATATTTTGTTGATGAACACTCTGGTCCAAATGTTGATTAATTTGATAACTGTATGTATTCCCGATTTTCTTAGTTAGTTCGAGGACCTGATTTTCCAAATGAGAAATTCTCTCTTTATAGAGGGCCTCCTTTTGCTCAATGACTTCATTCTTTTTTGATAAAACACTACATTTCTTGATGTGTTTATTGAGATTGAATTTTGTGGAATACGTCTTTTTACAGTGTTCGCATTCAAGAAGATTTACTCTTGTTGTTTCATCCTCATTGGGGTCATCGTCTTCTTCTTTATACACGCAATTGTGCTTACTTGTAATGTGTCGGTCATAATTGAATTTACGGTCGAAGGTTTTTTTACATATTGAACATTTAAACATTATTATAGTATTAGAATGTTTTTTTTATATTCTTGCGCATTTGCTCCTAAATTCTTACTCATTCCAACTACCATGATAATTTTAGAATATGAATAACTACGCAAAATATCATGGTTCTAATGAGAAGACTTTTATTTTTTTATGGTAGTATGGAATATTTTAAAATAATATGGAATGTAAATTGAGCAATGAAAATTTATCTATATATAGATTAATGACGATATTTTCTTTGGGTGGTGCTTGTGATTTAGAGCATTTTTCAAGTTTAACTCAGATGGGAGGTAATTCAGAATATCAGGGGATTGTTCCAATGTCTAATTCCGGAGGAGAATTTGGAAATAGCTCATATAATTGGAAAAGTGATTCACGGGCAACAATTGATATGACCACGCGCGACAGCTCTTTATTCAACGCTGTCAGTGAGGGTGGTAATTCTGGAAATGTTAATTTTGGTCCGGATACATGGGGGTCATCCACGGATACATATGTATCAAGAAACCCACTATTAAACAATAATTTAGAGGAAAGAAATGTTCAGGAAAATAATGTAATTATGCCAAATATGAGACCGCAGTCGGCCTATATGCCAACGTCTAGAACCCAATTTGTAAAAAATGAGGATGAAAATGGACGTGATTTAGCGGTTGTTTCCAGAAAAAAACCGAAAACAATTGTTATCCCATTGCCCCCGTATGATAAGAAACGGATACAAGAGGACCAAAAGAATATGTGGATATTTATAATTAT
>Ga0078894_10001112_pt1 | contig 19721 bp, 20 predicted proteins | sample LauGreSu1BDMLBSD_2_FD_67506 | JGI IMG/M metagenome (GOLD analysis project Ga0078894, IMG submission 67506) | Freshwater lake microbial communities from Lake Michigan, USA - Su13.BD.MLB.SD (version 4) (version 4) | ecosystem: Environmental > Aquatic > Freshwater > Lake | place: Lake Michigan... | reverse complement strand
GTTTTGGCATAGTAATTGTTTTCATAGGGATTTTTTACTTGAAAGGGCTTTTCAGTTGATTCATCAACCATTTCTATTTTATATCCGTTCAAGTTCAAGGTGCTATCATAATAGCATCGAAAGAAATGCAACAAGGATCCATAGTAAGCAGTGCTGCGTTGTTCTGCCCACCTCAGGCTATCTTTTTCGGTCCCTTCCATATTTTTAAAAAATGGGTAGCCTGTTGTTTCTGTTGCACCGGTTTTGAATTCATGAATGAATGAATCGAGTTGATAGGTGATGTTGTATCCCAATCCGGCATTATCTACAATGATGCTTTCCTTGGAAGTTACTTTTAGTTTGTCTTTTTTTCTATAATAGAAAAAGCGAAGCGCTTCTGGGTTGCGGATGGTACATTGTTGGGCATTTTCTGACGTGCCGAGAAATTGTGAAACAAAAAAAGCACCATATTTCTCCCAACCCTCTTTTACTTCACTACTAAAAACAATTGAGACCTCTTCTAGGCTTTTTTGTTTGAGCTTCAATTCCCACACCCTGTCTATGAGCCCTTCAGATTGATCATTTATTCTTTCGGTTATGCTTTCATAGCCATTGAATGATACGCATAGTTCATAGCCGCCATTTGGAATGCGTAAACCAAATACACCTTCTGAGTTAGCGACGGTTCCGATAGTGGTTTGAACACAAAAAATCGATGCTCCCTGGAGAGGTTGTTTTGTTTCAGCATCAATAACTTTTCCTGAAACAAGAAAGCTTTGTGATATTCCGTCAATGCTTAAGCATGTAAGAAAGAATAAGACCATCGATAGTGTTAACTTGATTTTTGTCATTTGATTTATTTTATTCTCTAAGATGGCGATGATTATTTCTTGCCGCCACTTAACTTTTCCCATATCTCGGGTATTCTTCTGATCCAGATAAGCTCTCTTCTTTTTTTACCCGCTTCTTCGGCAGGAAAGCCCATATATACTTTGCCCCCTTCCAGGTTGTTGAATACGCCGCTTTGTCCCATTACAATGGCGCCCTTTCCAATTCTAATTGTTTTATTCACTCCAACCTGTCCCCATAAGATCACGCCATCCTCCAATGTTGTTGCACCAGCAATACCAACTTGAGATGCAATGAGACAGTTTTTGCCAATTATAACATCATGTCCCAATTGTACGAGGTTATCGATCTTTGTTCCCTTTCCTATTAATGTATTGTGGGTTACGCCCCTGTCGATCGTGCAATTTGCCCCAATTTCCACATTGTCTTCTATTATAACTGCTCCACAGCTATCCATTCGCTTGTACCAATTCTCCCTATTTTTCTTTGTATTATAATAGAATGCATCAGATCCAATTACGGTGCCGGATTGTATTACTACATTATTTCCAATGATTGAATGGTCCATGATGGACACATTTGGTTGGATGATACAATTATCGCCGATGGTTACATGGTTTCCAATAAATGCAGAAGGGGCAATATAGGTTTGATTTCCTATGCTGGAAGAAGGGCTGATATTTTCTGTGGCTCTTTCAAAGGGTCTAAAGTGATGTACAATATTAAGATATGCCTCAAAGGGATTTTCAACGATCAGCAATGTCTTGTTTTCTGGGATTGTAGTTTCTTGGTTGATGATGATCACGGTTGCAGATGATTCAATACAAGTTTTATAATATTTTGGATGATCTACAAATACAATATCACCATCTTCTACTCTATGTATTTCATTGATTCCAGTCGCCACTCCATCTATGTTTCCTTTAATGTCAGCACCAATAAGGTTTGCGATCCATTGAACTGATGTGGGTGATGGAAATTTCATTTGATTTATTTTCAACAAAGATAGCGTTATGTAAAAACGAATGCTGTTAGTTTATCAATTTAACATTTGATTTAAGTTGAATGATTTTCTTTCAAAACATATTGGATTTGATTTTTAAAACGATGTTTGCATTCAAAGTAATTAACATCACAAAAAAAAATGTGAATAAAATAGTTGCAAAAAAATTTTATGTTACTAAAATATATTTTTAATATTGTGTAGGGAATAACATTCCCGGTACTTATTAACCCATCTATATAACAGGGCCCGGTTTCAACCGGGCTTTGTGTTTTAAGTAACGCTGCATTTAATAATCCAATTCTCAAGTCAAATTGACTTTTTTCTCATTTTGATGAAATGTTCATCAATGCTGAGTTTCAGCAGGATTATTTCACTTACCTTGTGTTAAAATATTTTTTCATGGTAAGATCAATGACAGGATATGGTCGTGGAGAATGTGTTATAAATGATAGAATTTTCATTGTTGAACTTCGTTCTCTAAATGGAAAGCAATTTGAACTTTTGCTAAAAATTCCACCCATATTAAAGCCGTTTGAGTTTGAACTCAGAAATTTTTTGGCAGAAAATCTTGTTAGGGGAAGTGTAGAATGTACTATCACCATGAAGCAAAATGGTTCTTCCAAAAGTTCTTCCATCAACCTGGATCTTGCTAGATCATATTATAAGCAACTAAAGCAACTCACAGATGAGTTGGATGCGGATGATTCCCAACTCATTGCATCAATCCTTCGTATTCCTGATGTTATCAGTACGGGAAACGAAGTGTTGGCGGATTCAGATTGGAGTCAGGTTAAGAAAGTGCTTGATGAATCTGTGACGATGATCAATAAGCATCGATTAGATGAGGGAGCTGCCATGCAAAAAGAATTGCTTCTTCGAATAGAGAACATCGAATCACTGCAAAAAAAACTTGCAGTATTAGCCCCTCTCAGAAAACAAAAGATCCGCGATAATATCCAGAAGTTATTAGATGAGCACGTTGGGGCAGAGATGGTTGATAAAAATCGTTTTGAACAGGAATTGATTTATTACTTTGAAAAAATAGATCTTACTGAAGAGCAGGTGAGGTTGACAAACCATTGTAATTATTTTAAAACCCTTTTGGAGGATGCTGAGGTGTCGAAAGGAAGAAAACTTTCCTTCCTGTTGCAGGAAATAGGCAGGGAGATCAACACCACTGGTTCCAAAGCCTACGATGCCAATATTCAAAAACATGTTGTGGAAATGAAAGATGAGCTTGAAAAAGCGAAAGAGCAGGTTTTGAATATTCTATAGGACCCTAATTGTAAGCTGCTGATAATTTTCACTCAACTAGCATAACTTTGCTTCATGCTTAAACGGGTTGCAATCGCTTTTGCGCTTATACTTTATTTGTGTTCTTGTAACAAGATCGGCCTTTTTGATAAGGTGGTTTTTACTCCTTCACAGCAATGGGATCAATCTTTTCAGCCTGAAATCAAGTTTGATGTTACTGATACCAGCTCATTTTATGTTGTTTATTTCACCGTTCGACATGCTGATGAATACCCATATAATAATCTCTGGATCAAATTATACAGTAGAATGCCCGGAGATTCATTGGAAAGGCAAGAGCGATTTGATATCCCACTAGCCGATGGAAAAAAATGGCTTGGCAGTGGCATGGATGATATCTTCAACCACCGTGTTTTATTGTATAAAACCCCAGTAAAGTTTGCAAAGCCCGGGGAGTATTATCTTCGGCTATCACACGATATGCGTATAGACCCTGTGAAATATATTTTTAATGTAGGTGTCCGAATCGAAAAAGTTAAATGAAATGCATAAAATCCTCGATAGGGTTCCATTAAAACTGATCAATTATATATACTGGTTTCTACTCCTTTATTTATTGGCCGCATTGGCCTGGTGGTACATTGAACTCATGCAGCAAAATGAGGTTCTTTTCAATTATCAGCAATCACAAATAGCTGTTGCATCAAATAAGGAGGCAAGCGCACAATTATCCATTATTCAAGATGCGCGCGATCGCAATGCGAAGCAATACTTAGGGGAAGGTCTTACGTTCATGATCATAACCCTCATTGGAGCCATGTTCATATACGGTGTTGTAAGGCGACAAATCAGTTTACAAATGCAGCAGCAAAATTTCATGATGGCCGTTACGCATGAACTTAAAACACCCATTGCTGCAACCAAACTTAGCTTGGAAACTTTAAAGCGACATAAACTTGATGAAGTTCGTCAGAATGAGATTATTACTGGCGCCATTAATGAAACTGAAAGGCTCAATGCCTTGTGCAATAATATCTTGCTTAGCTCTCAACTTGAGTCAGGTGGCTATACGGTGACCAAATACGAATTCGATTTTTCTGCCATGGTTGCCTCTGCAGTTGCTGAATTCAAAAAGCGTTATCCAATGAGGGAAATAGATTTGAAATTGGATGAGAAAATTGTTTTTCATGGTGAGGAATTTTTGATAAGGCTCGTATTGAATAACCTGTTGGAAAATGCCGTTAAATATACGCCTGCTACAATGCCACTTAAGGTTGAACTCCTAAAACAGCCCAATAATATTGATTTGTTGGTCAAGGATCAGGGTCCAGGCATTCCTGATGCTGAGAAGGAAAAGATCTTTGAGAAATTTTATCGAATTGGCAATGAATTAACAAGGACAAGCAAAGGAACAGGACTTGGATTGTACTTAAGCAGCAAGATCATTAAAGATCACCATGGAAAAATTGCATTGGAAAACAATTTGCCATCAGGATCTGTTTTTAAGATAACACTACCAATTTAAAAGAAATGCCCGATCAATATAAACCCTCTATCTTAATTGTAGAAGACGAAGAGAGCCTGCAAGGCGCACTGAAGCTCAACCTAGAGCTTGAAGGGTATGAAGTTAGCTGTGCAAGTAATGGTCTTACTGCCATTATGAAGGTAGAAGAAGAGTATTTTGACCTGATTCTACTGGATGTGATGCTACCCGAGATTGACGGCTTTGACGTATGTGAAAATATCAGGCTGAAAAATATTGAAACACCCATTTTAATGTTGAGTGCCCGCACTGGCAGTGCTGATAGGGTAACCGGATTGAAACGGGGCGCCGATGATTATCTTACAAAGCCCTTCAATCTCGAGGAGTTATTATTGCGGATTGAAAAATTAATTGAAAAAAACCAAAAGCTTCAGGATAAATCTAGCATAGGACCACAATATGCTTTTGGTGGAAATAGCATTGACTTCAGGGCCCAGATAGCAATCAATACGAAAGGTGAATCTATTCAATTAAGTAAAAAAGAGACCATGCTACTCAAGTTGATGATTGAATATAAAAACGAAGTGGTCTCTCGCGAAAAAATACTTCAAGCCGTTTGGGGATACCAGGTGTTCCCAACAACACGAACAATTGATAATTTTATATTGAACTTCAGAAAATATTTTGAGTTGGATCCCAAGGATCCTGTTCACTTCCATTCTGTAAGGGGAGTGGGGTATAAGTTTAGTGAGTAAATAGAAGTCAGACGTCAGTAGTCAGACATCAGACGAGAGATGTAAGATGTGAGGAGTGAGTGTTGAAATTTCTTCTTTTATAAGTCCCCTAATAAAGGCCTGATCACTATATCCTCTACACAAGCCTGCGGTGAAAGCTTGCTTGAAGCAACTACCATCTTTGCAATATCTGAGGTTTCCATAATTCTTTCGGGATTGATACCAGAACCATCCCATGAACTGGTCATGGTTGCACCAGGATGCACGGTTGTTACTTTGATACCAAAGGGCATTAACTCTTCCCTTAGGTTTTTGCTGAATCCATCCATTGCCCATTTGCTGATGCTATAGGATCCTCCATTTGAATATGCTTTCAATGCTGCAATTGATGAAATATTGAATATGTGTCCCGCTTTTCTATTTATCATCGTTGGCACCAATGCCCTGGTTAGGTGATATGCAGCAATAAGATTGACCGAAAGCATCTTTTCCAATTGCCCCTCTGGCTCGTTGTAAATACTGCCAGGCACATAGATGCCAGCATTGTTTATCAACACATCAATGCTGTTTGTTGCATTGAGCAGTTGAGCAGCAAAAGCCTTTACTGCTGCAATTTTTTCAAAATCCACATCGAAACTTGATACCTGAATACCATGTGCAGACATGAGTTCATTCTGCCAATCTATTGTTTTGTCCATATTTCTGGAACATAGGAATAGGTTTGCCCCTTCTTTGGCAAATTGTTCCGCCAATTCTTTGCCTATCCCACGGGAAGCTCCTGTTATGACAACGTTCATAAACTTTTTTTCAAAGGTAAGGGCTTGACTTTTAATCTTTGATATTAGATAAACTATCTTAGTTCTATATTACATTCACATTGCCATGGCAAAGAAATATCATCATATCTTTTTTGATCTTGATCACACCTTGTGGGATTTTGATTCAAACTCAGAAGCAACCTTGCTTGACTTATATCATGAGCTTGAACTAGCTGATAAAACGAACGGCAGTTTCGAAGCATTTCATAAAACATATCACCATCATAATGCAATTTTTTGGGACCGTTTCAGAAAGGGGCATATCAATCGGGAAGAATTGCGTTGGAAACGTATGTGGCGAACACTGGTGGATTATAAAATTCATGATGAAGCCTTATCAAAAGAAATGAGTGAGCGTTATCTGGAGATCCTGCCCACGAAAACAGCACTATTCCCGGGTTGTATGGAGTTGTTAAATTACCTCAAGCAGGCTGCATATCCAATGCACCTTATCACAAATGGATTTGAAAAGACCCAACATGAAAAACTTAAAAACAGTGGGATTGATCATTTTTTCATTGAGGTCATCACCTCTGAACAGGCTGGCATCATGAAGCCACACGCAGCCATCTTTGAATATGCACTTAACAAAGCCAATACCTCAGCATCAACATCAATCATGGTTGGAGATACACTTGAAGTAGATATGTTGGGTGCGATCAATGTTGGAATGGATACCATTTACTTCAATCCGGCGCAGCCTCCTACAGAAAAGATCAAGCCCACACATGTAGTGCAAAACCTAGGGGAAATAATTGGATTATTCTAGCGTTTAATAGCGAGCTAGTATGGTAACACCTCCTTTTACTACATCACCGATCTTTATTTCAGTTTTTACATCCAAAGGAAGTAATAGATCAACCCTACTGCCGAATTTTATAAATCCAAGCTCTTCATTTTGTTTTTGTTCTGAATCAACCTTTGCATAGTTTACAATCCTTCTAGCCAACGCTCCTGCTATTTGCTTAACAAGAATTGTAATACGTGGATTCGACAATACAACACTGTGTCGTTCATTTTCAGTTGATGATTTTGGGTCCCAAGCAACAAGGTATTTGCCTTTGTGATACTTGCTGTATAGCACCTTGCCTGATATTGGATTTCTGTTTACATGCACATTGGCAGGACTCATGAATACAGAGATCTGCAGTCGTTTTTCATGAAAATATTCTTCATCAATCGTTTCTTCAATTACAACAACTTTTCCATCTGCAGGAGCAATGATGGCATGTTCATCGAACGTATGATCTCTTTTTGGTAGCCTGAAAAATGAGATGATGAAAAGCCAAAAACCTATGATAACAATATAGGCGAGCCAGCCAAGGATGGAAGAAATTGGTTCTAGGTGTAAATGTGTTGCAAGTGTAAGAGCAGCACAGACAATAGTTATAATTGCAATTGTTGGATATCCTTCCTTGTGTATGGTCATGTTAATTGATTAGAGTTGCAAAAATAGGGATTCAGATCAGCAATTGATTTTTCTTCTTCTTGCCAATACATGCCATGAACCTGTTATTTCATTATTTACAACTTCTGTTAGAAATTCGTGTAATGCTACTGTTGGGCAAATATGATATGGAATACCACAAAGCATATCACCTGTTTTAAAATTGTGCTTTTCAGGGAATTCCAATACAAGATGTTCTTCGCTTTGTGATGCAGATTTTGCGTTTGGGTATTCAGGGAAAAAAACCCTTTTTGAAATTTCGTTCTCTGCAGCAACAGATTTATGGCCAAGGTCAACAGATATTTTATGATCAGATAGAACAGATATAACCCGGGTGAGAATATATACCGCAGGGTTGAATTGTTGTTCAGGGCAAATAGTTGCATAGCCATGGTCCCAGAAAATATTGGTACCAGGACTGCATTCCCTATCATTTTTTGTTGCATGAACGGAGAAGCTTGGAGATCCACCGGCAACGATGGTACCGAAATCATATCCTTTTTCAGTAAAGCTTTTTTTGAGGGCGAGTACTTTTTCAAAACTTTCATCGCAAGCAGCTATTTTTTCAATTGGATTTGCTTGTCGATGGTGGCCATCGTAAACGTGCATCCCGCGAAACTCAAGTGACTTCATTTCCTTGATGGCTTCATATAGTTTAATCACTTCCTCACTGGGTGAAATGCCTGTTCTATTCATTCCAATGTTCAGGTCGATATAAATACCAATAACCGATTGGTGTTTTTCAAAAACATCATTGATCTTCTTCGCTGAATCTATATTGTCTGTGATGCATGAAAAATTTGTTGTTGGATATAAGGATGCAACTTGGTATAGTCTTTCTATTCTTGGACCAACAGGTTGGTGCGCAAATATTACATCCTCGGCTTTGTTCATGCCCAATAATTCTGCCTCTGCGATGGTGGCACATTTGAATTTATTGATCCCATGCATTTGCATCATCCTAATTCCTTCAGCCGTTTTGTGTGTTTTGATATGAGGTCGAAGTCTGTTAACATCACCCACCATCCTAACCATCTCTTTTATATTCCTTTCAACAATTTCTGGAAATACAATCAATGCAGGGCTGTCGATCGAGTCAATGTGTTTTATGTTGTTGAACATGGAGCTTCTTTATACGTGAGAATAAAATTATTTAGCGCTTCTTCAATTTCTTCTGCAGTATCCATTGTTACCAGCTGCGTTCTTAGTGGCTTTATGTTTATAATTCCTTTGAGATAGTTGGCGTAATGTCTTCTTATTTCAAAAATACCTACTCTTGGTCCTTTCCATTTAACTGATGCTCGAAGGTGGTGTCTTACAACATCTATTCGTTCTTCAATGGTTGGAGGGTCTAGTTTTTCACCTGTAGCAAAGTAATGTTTTACTTCCCTGAAAAACCATGGGTTTCCGATGGCTGCTCTTCCGATCATGATGCCGTCCACTCCATATCTGTTTTTGTATTCAAGGGCTTTCTCAGGACTATCTATATCGCCATTTCCAAAAATGGGAATATGAATTCTTGGGTTATTTTTTACTTTTTCAATCCATGTCCAATCTGCATCCCCTTTATAAAGCTGGCTTCTGGTTCTTCCATGTATGGATAGTGCCTGGACACCGGCATCTTGCAATCTTTCTGCAACTTCGATGATGTTGATGCTATCAAAATCCCATCCTAGTCTGGTTTTTACTGTTACGGGTACGCTAGTAGACTTGATTACTGCCTTGGTTAAACGTATCATGAGGTCAACGTCTTTCAGCACAGCGGCACCTGCTCCCTTGCAAACAACTTTTTTCACGGGACAGCCAAAATTGATATCGAGCAGGTCGGGTTGAACGGTATCAACGATCCTTGCACTCATTGCCATGGCTTCTTCATCACCACCAAAAATTTGAATTCCCACTGGTCGTTCTTCTTCAAAGATATCTAGCTTCTGTCTACTCTTTATGGCATCACGGATGAGACCTTCGCTGCTGATGAATTCTGTATACATCAGGTCGGCACCATGTTGTTTGCAAACAGCACGGAAGGGCGGGTCGCTCACGTCTTCCATCGGCGCGAGCAACAAAGGGAATGTTGGTAATTCTATCTGACCTATCTTTATCATAGCAGGAATTGCAAAGGTACAAACTTGATTGTTGCTTATTGATTAAATTGAATTTTTGATTATGAACGAAATAAATTCCAATAGGTTAGGTATAAATGATAGGGCGGGATTATTCATTTTAGTGATGTTGATGGCAGCGGGGTTGGTTCTTGGAGGCGGTCTTTCTATTGTTGCATGGAAAATTATGACTGGAGAGTCTATGTTGCAAATGCAAACATCATTAATGGATCCAACGTATGTGAATGAACTTAGGGTGATCCAAACCATTTCTGCTTTGTTCATGTTCTTTATCCCTGCTCTCATTACTATTTGGAGGTTAAGTCCAAAGCCATTTTCATATATGGGGTTTAACACCAAGAGTTCTTTCAAAACGATTGTTTTAGGAATGGTAGTAATGGGTGCAACGGTATTTCTAGCTGGCGCGTTGGCTACATTAAATGAAATGATACCATTGACAGAAGGCTTGAAGGCATCTGCCAAAGCAATGGAGGACTCATACATGAGGCAAGTGGCTGTATTGTCAAATATGAATGGTGTTGTTGATCTGGTCATCTCGCTATTTGTAATGGCCCTAGCGCCTGCGATTTTTGAGGAAGTTTTTTTCAGGGCTGGTTTTCAGAACATGATGAATCGTGCAACTGGTAAGACATTATTGAGTATTGTGATCACCTCGTTGTTGTTTAGTGCTATACATTTTTCATATTATGGTTTTCTGGCAAGGTTTGCATTGGGAATGACCATGGGATTTCTTTTTGCTTACAGTAAGAATATATGGATCCCGATACTGGCTCATTTTTTAAATAATGCAATTGGGGTTATTCAGATCTATATGTTACATATGCAGGGTAAGAAAATAGAAGATAGCATGGATGATAAATTTCCATTATGGGTAGGACTGCTTGCATTGGTGATCGTAGTATTGGGGCTTAAATTTTACGAAAAATCAACAAACCAAGATCAAGAAAAAAACCGCACTGAAAATACAGAATTGGAAGTTTTATCTTAAAACCATGAAAGGCTATTTCAAATTATGTACTTTTCGCGATAGCATTAATCCATCGATCGTTATGGGAATTTTTGAGGAACATGATATACCTGTTATGATAATCAACAAGCAAGACTCCAACTATGTATTCCTTGGCGAAAATGAAGTATGGGTACCTGAGGTGTTCAAGGAGGAGGCAATATTATTATTTGAACATATTCAATTAAACTGAATCATATGGCATTGGATAAATCAGTTTTTAAAACGAGAGCACTTACTGCATTGGTATTTGCCGCAGTGATGTTGGGCGGAATGCTATGGAATGAGTGGAGTTTATTGATCTTGTTTTCTGTTGTGCATGCAGGTTGTTGGTATGAATTCCAAAAATTATCAAGAAAAATTGATCCAAGTTTTGGTTCAAAATCTAAGCTTGATAATATAGTGTTTCCCATGCTTGGCTGGGGTCTCATGTTAATGGCAACCATGGGTAAGCTTCAACTCATGGGTATTAGTATAGCGGTTGTAGGTTTGTGGATCGTACGTCTTTCTCTATTTTTATTGCCTGCACAATTGTTGTTTGATAAAAAATATTCATACACGCATTTTTTACGATCATTCACTGGCTTCTTATATATATCTCTTTCGCTTTCATTGCTGATCAATTTGCGTAGTGGTTGGATTTGGGGCTTCAAGGATGAAGGATCATCACTTACAAATGTTATTGCAGGATTTAGTGGAAAATTGATCATACTTGTTTTAGTGTTATCTATTTGGATCAACGATACCATGGCATACATAGTAGGTTCATTGATAGGAAAAACACCCCTTACAAAATGGTCACCAAAAAAAACATGGGAGGGAACCATAGGAGGAATTTTACTTAGTGTAGGATTCGTTGCATTGCTTTCAAAAATAATATGGGTATTTACGTTTGAATTGTTGATAGTTGTAGCAATTGCATCCATAACGGGAACAATCGGCGATCTGGTAGAGAGTAAATTGAAACGAATTGCAGGTGTTAAGGATAGTGGAAGTTTTATGCCTGGGCATGGAGGATTTCTTGATAGATTTGATTCCATCCTATTTGCTACACCGTTTGTTTGGTTGGTTTGTTATTTTTTATATAGATAAATAACCTCATATGGTTCTATTGATTGTAGCATCTGCCATTTTATTATTGATCTTATTAATATCAGTTTTAAAGTGCAATCCTTTTATCGCTTTTATTATTGTTTCAATTCTTGCAGCAATCTTTTTGGGAATTCCATTGGAAAAGGTTCCTGCAGCCATTCAAAAGGGGATTGGCGATACCATCGGACCGCTTCTCTTGGTGATCATGTGTGGGGCAATGATCGGCAAATTATTTGCTGAATCTGGTGCAGCACAACGTATCAGCATGGTAATGTTGGATTTTTTCGGGGTCAAACACATTACTTGGGCTTTGATGATCACAGGATTTTTACTGGGTATTCCACTTTTTTATAATGTGGGTTTTGTAATGATGGTACCTCTCATCTTCTCTATTGTATACCAGGTTAAATTGCCCGCTTTGTATGTTGCTGTTCCAATGCTTGCTGCATTGTCTGTTTGCCATGGATTTCTTCCGCCTCATCCATCTCCGGCTGCACTGGTGAATCAATTGAATGCGGATATGGGCAAGACTTTACTCTACGGCATGTTGGTTGCTATTCCTGCGATCATTTTAGCAGGACCAATATTTGCAACTCAATTGAAGAATATTGATGCAAAACCACTTGCAAGTTTTGTGCCAGTTCAAAAGGATCATGAAGCAATGCCTGCATTTTCAATTAGCATCATAACTGCCTTGATGCCTGTATTTATTTTATTGGTTACTTCAATTGTGCCACTGGTTGTTGAAATTTCCTCTTCAACAAAAGGAATGTTTCAATTTATTTCGGATCCATCTATCCTCATGTTTATTTCAATGTTGTTTGCAACATGGTCGGTTGGATTAAATGCTGGCATTTCTTTCTCTAAAGTAATGTCGATCTATGGTGAGTCATTAAAGGATATGCTGGTTATCATCATGATCATAGCTGGAGCCGGTGCTCTCAAATATGTTTTTGCTGAAAGTGGTATTAGTGATGAACTTGCCAATAAGTTTAACAACATGTCGTTGCCACCATTATTTCTTGGATGGTTAATGGCTGCAGTCATCCGGGTTGCCATGGGATCAGCCACAGTAGCGGGTTTAACTACAGGGGGCATCCTAGCCCCATTGGTATTGGCATCTGGTACAGATCCTAATTTAATGGTATTGTCAATTGGTGCAGGGAGTCTTTTTTTCTCTCATGTTAACGATTCAGGATTCTGGATGTTCAAGGAATATTTTAATCTGAGTATTGCTGACACTATTAGATCCTGGAGCTTGATGGAAACGATTGTTTCTGTGGTAGGACTAGTTGGTGTTTTATTGCTTAATGCAGCACTTCACTAAGAGAACTTCCATTACTGAGTTTCTCAAATGTCTTTGATTAAACTATTCCGAAAAACATTGAAGAATGATCCTATGCGTTTGGATTCTTATTTTCTTTGATAGGACGAATAGGTTGTCTTGGTGTTTGTGGTTTATTTGAGGACTGATTGGAAAGTGAAATGTTTTTCTTTGGACCATCATTTCTTTTTTCCCTTTGTTGCTCAGGGCCCCTGTTTTTTTGCTCCATCCTAGCTTTTCCCCTTTGCACTTCTTTTTGCTTTTTCTTTTGTGCGTTTCTATCCAGGGATTTCAAACTAATTTGACCAACCACATCTACAAACTGAGGTTCTATTTCTTTGGTTTTTGAGCTGGATCCAACTTCAGCTGTTTCAAGTTCCTCTGGTTTAATACCTTTTTCGTTGAGTGCCTTGATTTTTTTTACCGTTTCAATGTTCAGTGGATAATGCTTATTGCTATCAGGTAAAATATACCACATGATATTTTTAAAGATGTCTTTTTTGATCAGCTGTGCATTTCCTTTTGCAGTTTGTAAAACATCAACGTGATCAGGAAAGTGTTGCAATGCATCAAGATAAGTGTCAAGCTCATAGTTGAGGCAGCATTTAAGTCTGCCACACTGTCCACTGAGTTTGGTTTGGTTGATACTGAGGTTCTGGTATCTTGCCAATGCGGTGGTTACACTTTTGAATTCATTGAGCCAGCTGCTGCAACATAGTTCCCTTCCACAACTTCCAATGCCACCAACTTTTGCAGATTCTTGTCTTGCTCCGATCTGTTTCATTTCAACTTTAACCCTGAATTCAGAAGCATAAATTTTGATCAGCTCCCTGAAGTCAACCCTGTCATCAGCTGTATAGAAAAAAGTTGCTTTTCTGCCGTCTGCTTGAATCTCAACCTCACAAACTTTCATGTTTAGTTTAAGTTGCTTGGCAATTGCCCTAGACCTTGCCAGTGCTTCTTTTTCACGGTCTTTGCTCTCATTCCATTTTTGGATATCCACCTCAGAAGCTCTTCTCAAGATTTTCTTCATTTCGGCATTGTCTTCAGCAATTCTTTTTTTCTTTAGTTGAAGCCTTACCAGTTCACCACTCAAGCTCACTGCCCCAACATCAAATCCACCTGCTCCTTCAACGCTGACCAATTCACCTTTTGAAAAATGATGTAGTGTTGTATTTTTGAAATAATCTTTTCTGCTACCATTGTTGAAGGTGATTTCAACCACCCTGCATGATGAATTCGGGTCTGCATAGGGTAGGTTTGCCAGCCAGTCATGTACATTCAGCCTATTACAGCCGCCAGAGCTGCATCCACCGTTGCTGTTGCAACCGCTTGGTTTTCCATCTTTAGTTCCGCAGGAGCTACATCCCATGACAATATTTTTAATAGAGAAACTAGTTCTCCAAATTGATAAAAAATTAGGTAAAGGGAAGTGAGGGGGAGGTTGTTAGATGCAGTAAATATCTTTTTGAACAATCAACATCAAGCTACACGGGTATATGAGAAAACCAAAAAAGCCATTTCTTGCAGTAACAATCTTTCTGTCCATCAATTCCAAATCACATTTCTAATTAATCAAAATTACTGATTTATCCTTTATGATATGATAAATTTTGATGGTAAGGGCCATAAACAGCATTTTGGGATTGGCATTCCTTTCTATATAATAAGAGGCCTGATCAAGTTCATTAACAATCGCCTCAAGTTGTTCGGGTGCTGCAATTTTATTTAGCCTTTGTGCAAAATCCACTTCCCCTTCATTGGCGCCTTCAGAAGTCCCCATAATTTTTTCATGCAATGCTGTTCCAAGTAAATGGATGAAATAGGTGATGAATTGTTTTTGTTTCTCCCTCCCTAGTTTGCTTACTTCTTCGATCCATTTCACATGTGCTGAAGGACCGTTTTTTAGAATTGCATTTAGCCATTCCCTGAGCATTTCATTCCAGTCTTCATCACCTTGGTTTAGTATCTGAAATGCTTCACGCAGGTTGCCTTGCGCAAGTGTAGAGATATTCCGGGCTTTTGCAGAGGGAACATTGTGTTTATCTGTGAGCCATTTTTCAACTTCCTCATTTTCAAGTCTATTAATTTTAATGAGTTGTGTTCTTGAGAGAATGGTCGGAATGATCCTCGATTCATCTTCTGCTACAAAAATGAACAATGTATTGGGTGGTGGCTCCTCAATCATCTTCAATAATTTGTTGCCTGCGTTTCCAAGGTATTCCGGCAACCATTGAATGAGGATCTTATAACCACTTTCAAAGCTTTTCAGGTGTAATTTTCTGAGGATATCCTCGCATTCAAAAGTTGTTATGTTTCCCTGTTTATTTTCTGAACTTAAACTTTGGATCCAATCAAATGCATTACCAAAAGGAGTTTGGTTTAAGAAGTTTCTCCATTCAACAATGAAGTCACTGCTTTTTGCTTTTTCAACTGTGCTTATTGTGGGAAATGAATAATGGATGTCTGGGTGAATATGCTCTGCTGCTTTTTTGCAAGAGGGACAGGTGCCACATGAGTCAATAAGAAATTCCTTTGGAAGTGATGGCGCATCACCAAATAATGAGGCCCCTTGATCTGCATTTCCGGGCTTGTTTCTTTCACATACCACATATTGTGCAAGTGCTATTGCCAATTCGAGTGAACCACTCCCTTCCTTTCCAAGAAAAAGCAATGCATGGCTCAACCTGTTTTGGGATACGAGGCCGACTAATTTTTCTTTAATTGAAGCTTGTCCAATGATGGATGAAAATTGCATGCGACTAAGTTACAATTAGAGTATGATATAGCATTAAACAGGGGGCATAAAACAATTAAGGGTAAACATCGTTTACCCTTAATTATAGATTATGTTAGTTTGATTGGTTATTTGAGAAAGGCGCCAATCTCAGCTCCAAGTGGATCTACCTTGCTTGGAAATACTGCAAGTAGTTTGCCTTTTTCATCTAGCAGAAACTTGGTGAAGTTCCATTTGATTTCTGCATCGAGTACACCATTTTCAGTTTTTGAAGTGAGCCATTTGAAAAGCGGGTGAGTATCGTCGCCTTTCACTGAAACTTTTTCGGCCATTGGAAAGCTAACACCATAGTTTTTTTTACAAAATGCACTGATTTCCTCGTTTGAGCCTGGCTCTTGTCCGCCAAAATTATTGGCTGGGAAACCTACAATTACAAGTTTGTTTTTGTTAGCCTCGTATAGTTTTTCGAGCGCATCATACTGAGGGGTATAACCACATTTAGAGGCTGTATTTACAACTAAGATTTTCTTACCCTTGAATTTTGAGAAATCAATTGTTCCACCATCGATTGATTCTACCTTAAAGCCATGTATGGTGCCCGATCCAAGCATGAATATCGAAAATGCGAGTAATAATAATTTTGTCATGGTATCTTATTTTATATACAAGTTAACACATACCATTGAGCTTTGTTCACAACTGGGTTAATTTTCGAGGTCTTGGTTGTTAATTAACGTAATAATAAGTTGTTATAAGGTATGCGCCAATCCACAAATCGATATTGAATTTGCGCCATGTTCCAGCAACATATGTCCGCAGGCTTCGGTTGATGCACCTGTGGTAATTACATCATCAATGATGAGGATGTTTTTTCCTTTTATCAAATGTGGATCTGGCACATCAAATACCTGCTCTACATTTCGCCAACGTTCAATCCTCGATTTTTTTGTTTGGGTTTCTGTGTGATGAATTTTAACAATGGCATTTTCGATGTATTCTAATTTGTTGATTTCCTTGATGCCAATGCATAAAAGAGCTGCTTGGTTGTATCCACGTTTTTTTTCTTTTTTGTGATGAATTGGCATGGGGGTCATAAAATCAATATTGTGTTTTTTTATAAGCTCCTGTAATTTCAATCCAATTAGTTTCCCCATGAAAATGCCAAGTTTTTTTTCATTCTTGTATTTGATCTGGTGAATGATGTTTTGTAGTATGTTCTCTTTTTCGAAATAAAAAATACTGCATGCAAATGAAGTTGTTATCCTGCCCCAAAAAAGTTTTTCTGTTGCATTCTCTTTTATCGATTCAAAATTTGTGTAAGGAAGTTTTTGCAGGCATTCCAAGCAGATCATTTCATTGTTATCAATCTGATTAGCATAACATGCATGGCATGATCTCGGGTAGAATAGTGTTACGAATGCATCAACATAAAATTTCAGATTTGTTTTCTGATCAAGTTGAATGTTGTTGAAAAAATGACTCAACATATTTTTTCAACAAAAAAAATAAGAATTGATTAGTTGCATCGGTTGAAATACGCTGATGTTGGAGAGAAAAAAACAGTTTTGTTTTTTCGCCACCTTGAACATTGAACTTGGTGATCAGAGATCTATTACTTGAAAATCATTCTATACACCTCTTCAACCAGTGCAACTTGAACAGCTTTGATGGCAGTTGATTTGGAATCAGATCTTCTATTGTATTTGCTGATGATGATCTTTTCAAATCCAAGTTTTTCTGCTTCGGAAATGCGCTGGTCGATTCTATTGACTGCACGAATTTCACCACTTAGTCCGATCTCACCTGCGAAACAGGTTTTTTGTGAAAGGGGTATGTCTTCATAAGAACTCAACAATGCCATTACCATTGCCAGGTCGATGGCGGGGTCCTCAATTTTTAATCCACCTGCAATGTTTACGAATACATCTTTTGTGCCAAAATGGAAACCACCTCTTTTTTCCAATACTGCTAGAAGTAGTTGCAGTCTTCTGAGATCAAAGCCGCTTGCAGTACGTTGTGGTGTGCCATATACAGATGGGGTTACCAAGGCCTGTACTTCAACGAGTAGTGGTCTCAGGCCTTCCATGGTGGCGCCGATGGCGATGCCACTGAGTTGTTCTTCTTTCTGATTGATCAGAATATCGGATGGGTTCGTAACTGGTTTCATTCCAACGCCCGTCATTTCATAAATACCCAATTCCGCTGTTGAACCAAACCTGTTTTTTGTGGTGCGAAGAATTCTATATGCATAATGTTGGTCGCCTTCAAACTGAAGAACGGTATCAACCATGTGTTCCAATAATTTTGGTCCAGCGATGCTTCCATCTTTTGTTATGTGGCCTATCAAGAAAACAGGTGTTTGTGTTTCTTTTGCAAAGCGTTGAAATTCTGATGTGCATTCTCTGATTTGCGAGATCGTTCCAGGCGATGAATCTATATAAGATGATTGAAGTGTTTGAATTGAATCAACAATAACGAGTTCCGGTTTTATTTTTTTTATTTCTTGAAAGATCGTTTGTGTAGATGTTTCTGTCAGCAAAAAAAATGCATCATGTTTTACGTTGATCCTGTTTGCACGCATTTTTATTTGTTGTTCACTTTCTTCACCACTGATATAAAGTATGCGTAGATTATGCATCATCAGTGCATCTTGTAGAAAGAGTGTTGATTTCCCAATGCCCGGTTCTCCTGCAACAAGTACTAAGCTTCCTGGTACAATGCCACCTCCCAATACACGATTTAATTCATCATCTTTTGAAATGATTCGATCTTGTTCATTTGTTTCAACATCATTTATTTCAATGCTCTTTGAATTTTTTGAATCAGATTCTTTCCAACTTTGTTTTGATGTAGCAGATTCTTTGTGTATGATTTCTTCAATGAATGTATTCCATTCATTGCAAGAAGGACATTTTCCTGACCACTTCGGAGATTCATAACCACAGTTTTTGCAGAAGAATGCTTTTTTTACTTTGCTCATATATTATAAAGGTAATAGCAAAACGAAATTTGAAATGGTAAAAAGAAAAAAACGAAAAAGAAAGTTGATCGTAAATAATTCAACGAGAAAAATCTGATGGAATTATTTCATTGGGTTAAAAACTTCGAAAAGAGTGAAGTGATTTTATCGGTTTCTCAAAAAACCAAAGGGCCAGTCGAAACCAGCCCTTTAGTACTTACTAACCCATTAAATTCTTCCACTAAATTACAAATTGCGACCACATTTCAAAATAATTTTTTTTAAGGACCTGGGTGTATATGGGCCATTATTTGGGGGGTATTCTTACTTTTATGCCACCTGTAAATTATTTTTATTTACTTGATTATCAATTATATACGCTCAATCAGCATCTCGTATCAGCCTGTTTATTAAAATAGTTTAAGGCTATCATAAATTTAGATTATCAACTTTGGGCCCATCATTTTTCATAACACCATGTTCCCTAGCTACTTAGTTGTTTTTCCATTGTGTAATGCCTCTGGTTTGGCCGCCTCGGAAATTAGTTAAAACCCTTGAATTTACTTGCTTTTTAATTTTTTTTCACCGTTTTGTCAACTTTTTGTTAAATTCGCGACAAGACATAATCTGTTTATTTTAAAAAATTAACAAGCATGAGAAAAAAACTACTATTCAGTTTTTGTGCTTTAGCCTTCTTTATGATGTCGGCTATGGCGCAAACGGTGGTTTCAGGTAAGGTGACAGATGATTCTGGCGCACCAGTTCCTGGGGCTTCTATTAAAGTGAAAGGCTCCAAAGCCGGCGTAAGTGCCGATGCTAATGGTGTTTTCAAATTGACGGTACCTGCCGGAAGTTCTACCTTGACGATCGGAGCAGTTGGCTTCGCTTCACAAGATGTAGTTGCTTCTAG
>Ga0078894_10001110_pt1 | contig 19784 bp, 24 predicted proteins | sample LauGreSu1BDMLBSD_2_FD_67506 | JGI IMG/M metagenome (GOLD analysis project Ga0078894, IMG submission 67506) | Freshwater lake microbial communities from Lake Michigan, USA - Su13.BD.MLB.SD (version 4) (version 4) | ecosystem: Environmental > Aquatic > Freshwater > Lake | place: Lake Michigan... | reverse complement strand
AACAAGGCACGCCTTGGTTCCGAAGTGGATCAATGGTTTCCTACTATGATGAAGACTCGCATCAACTACAACGAAAAGGATGACGGATACTCTATCTACGAGTTGTTTGCCGAAGACAGATTCATTGATCGCATGGTAAAGGGTTCAATGCGCCATTTCCGCAGAGACTCCCTGTATATGCACGCCTTGTCTTGCTTGCGTAACAACAAGAAGCCTGCTTTGGTTTCTGTACCCGATGCAATGACTTGGATCAAGGCGTTCCAAACCAACAAGGAAATCTTCAAGGGTTACGATTTCATGCTTGAGCAAGTCAAGCAGAGAGAAGGAAACAACACAGGATACTTCCAACTGAATCAGTCGGATATCTTGAATCTGACGCGAGAGCAAGTGCAGCAACTCAAAGACGAGGGAGTGTTGGAGTATAGGCACTTCTCTACCTTTGATGTGAACTCTATGCCTGACGATAAGGTGTACACCATTCGCCTTTACAAGAAGGGTGAGAGAGTATTCCCAAAGGGATTTGCTGCTTTCCGCATTGGATACATTCAGGTTGCTCACAACTTTCCGCCCATGACTGCCAAGTATTTGTACGAGCGGTTTACTGAACACGCCAAGGGACAGAAAGACCCTATCGTGATCTACGATCCGTCATCAGGATGGGGTGGTCGTATTCTAGGTGCCATGAGTGTCAAGGATGATCGCCGCATTCATTACATTGGCACCGATCCAAACCCTGATCTGTATTACATTGACGAAGACACAGGCGAAGAGCGCCCACGGTACGCGGATGTTGCTGATTTCTACAACACCAAGACCTATCGAGGCAATCCTTTCTTTAGTGAAACCAACACTTACGAAATCTTCAGATCAGGTTCTGAAGAGGTTGGTAAGAATCCTCACTTCAAGAAGTACAAGGGCAAGATCGACATGATCTTTACTAGTCCTCCGTATTTCAATCGTGAAGCCTATTCGCAGGACGAGAATCAGTCTTACAAAAAGTACGGATCGTCTTACGAAGATTGGAGAGACAACTTTCTTCGACCTACTCTAAAGACCTGTGCTGAGTTCTTGAAGCCTGATCGGTATTTGCTATGGAACATTGCAGACATTCAGATCGGTGGAGACTATCTACCATTGGAAGAAGATTCCAAGAGATTTCTTGAAGAGTTTGGATTGGAGTATAAATACAAGGTGAAGATGGCGATGGAGTCTATGCCTGGTCAGAATCGGTTGGACGAAGAAACTGGTCTGCCTATGTGCAAGAACTATTGCAAAGTGAATGGTGACTTTCTGAAGTATGAACCCGTTTATGTGTTTTACAAGCCGAAGGAGAAATCATAATGGCAAAGAGTGATAAGGTATTGGAAGATGTGAAGGAAAAGAAGCCAGTCATCATGGATTGGACTTACATTTGGGTTGCGGGCGACGGATCAATCCGCAGCGCAAGGTACACCACTACAGGTAGTACTCCTCGCATTCAACGATTTGATGGGTCTGCCACCAAGCAGGCATCAACTGATAACTCTGATCTGTTCCTAGTTCCTGTCCGCGAATACCGCGAGGATTGGCAGTGGTCTTCTCTGACTAATGGAGAGATTTCACGCGATAGTGCTTATGTTTTGTGTGAGGTTCAGACCGCAGATGGAACTCCTCATGCATCAAATACTCGCGCTGATCTTCGTAAGTTCTTGTCAAAGAATCCAACCCTTGATTCGGTAAAGGTTGGATTTGAGCAAGAGGTTCTGCTAATTGATCCTGATACTCGCCAACCGTATCGCTGGCCAACTGGAAAGAACGACAAGGGCGAAACCCAAGTGGTATTCCCTGGTCCACAAGGTCGTTATTATGCAGGTAATGGAGATTTCCAACGGGGTAGAGAAGTCATTGAAAGACTTGCTGATCGTTGCTCGTATCGTGAGGTTCCTGTAGAAGCATATAGTCCAGGCATTTGCTTGTCACAATGGTCGTATGTGCTTGGAAAGACAGACCTGCTTACTGCTTGTGACAATCTTGTGTTTAGCCGCTATATCTTGGAGTTGACCGCAGAGGCTGAAAACGATCCTCGTTGTGTGATTAGTTACCAGCCAAAGAGTTTCCCTGGCTCAGAGTGGAATGGAAACGGATGCAACTTCCGTGTCTATTTGAACAACTACATTGCCTCTAACGGAAACGCTGCACTAGCAAAGAGCATCTGTGAAACTCTTGCTGAAGATCATCGTGAGCATATGGCCTCATATGGTGCTGGCAACGAACAGCGTCTAGTTGGAAAGACTGGCGGAGTAAGCGACTACAACCGATTCAGTTGGGGATTTGGTGATAGAACTGCTTCTGTATGTGTGCCAACCATTCCTCTAAATGGAGATGCGGCAGACTTCAGTTACATCGAAGATCGCCGCCCAGGCGCAAATGTTGATCCTTATGCTGGCATTCTTGCCTTGTCACGCAGTCTAGTGAAGGTGGTTGATCTTGCTCCGCCAACAAAGGCAGACTCATTTGAACCGAAACTAGTAAAGTGACTTGACTAGTATGTGGATCATCGTATACTTACTGATGCGATGAAAGACTACACCAAGACGCTAGAAAAGGCTTACGGAACTGAGCCAGTTTGGAGCGCAGAGTCTTACGCTACGGAAGAAGAGCGGGACTCTGCGCTCCAACGCGCTTTTACATGGTACTGGGGAAAAGGCACCAACCGTGAAAAGAAGCGATGGGTACTGGATTACTGCAAGCACGCCAAGATGGGGCAAGATGCCATTAAGGCTATTGCTCAAAATGGCATCAAAAGTTACGCTGGCATAGGATATCTGTGCAGGATGCTGACTAGGGGTGCCCCGCTGCCAGATGATGCTAGACAAAAGGTTGCATCAGAACTGGATAAACTCAAGACGGCTGGTGTTGCGCTGCTGGCGAAGCGCCAGGACGCTGCTGTGCCCTCTATACAGGAGCGCACGGAACTCAAGTACAGAGAGTACTTGGGTGACATTGATGCGTATGTTGACTCTGTGGTGCAGGCCTGCGTGTCTAAAACCGATGTAAAGTTTGATCCTGTTGGATGGGCGTCAACCCGTGGGGTGAAACCAATGCATTGCAGCAAGATTGCTGCGTACATTGAAAGCACCTATCTTACAGAAATGGCAGAAGCATATTCTGGCAAAGACGAGCAACTGGTTGAGGGGTACTCATTCCTTACCAAGCCGCGGTTCAAGAAACTCATTCAGATGCTTTCAGAGACTGTGAAGGCCTTCAAGACCTTTGCCGACGAAAAGAAGTCTAGCAGAAAGCCTCGCAAGAAAAAGGTCAAGACTGCAAGCCAACTCACCAAGAAAATGAAGTTCTTGGCAGAATCTAAAGAGTACGGACTAAAGAGTATTAGTCCCGAAAAGATCATAAGCAGCACAATGTTGGTTGTGTTCAACGAGAAGTACCGTACACTAACTGTATACCACGCCAAAGACCCGCGCGGCCTTGGAGTCAAGGGTACTACCATTACCAACTACGATGAAGAAAAGTCAGTAACCAAGAAACTTCGCAAGCCAAAGGAAGTGCTTGCTAAACTCAGCGGTGTTCGCGCAGTAACAAACGCCATTGCTGCAATTAAAACCAAGCCTGCTAAGATGACAGGCAGAATCAACGAGAACACGGTTCTTGTTGGAGCATACTAATGATTCTGATTGACAACAACCAAGTACTGTTGGGAAGTCTGTTCGCCCTCACCAAAGGCGACGCTTCTCAGTTCTCAGAAGACCTGTTGCGCCATACGGTGCTGAACATCTATCGCACTTATCGGCAGAAGTTCAAAGACTGTGGGGAGATTGTTCTATGCCATGAGGGTGGAAAATGCTGGCGCAACAGTATCTTTCCTCAGTACAAGCAGAACCGTACCAAGGCAAAGGCTGCCTCTGATGTGGATTGGAAGGCTGTGTACGGTATGATCGACGGCATCCGCGAAGAAGTTAGGGATGTGTTTCCGTATCGACACATGAGAGTGCAGGGTGCTGAAGCAGACGATGTGATTGCAACGCTTACCAAGCACTTCTCTGCCAAGGAACAGATTGTAATTGTGTCTAGTGACAAAGACTTTCAACAGTTACAGATTTATCCTAATGTGCGGCAATGGAGTCCTGTCACGAAGGGATTTGTTACCTGTAAGGAACCAACAGAGTTTCTGATCGACCATATCCTGAGCGGAGACTCAGGTGACGGTGTACCAAATATTCTTTCCGATGACGATTGCTTTGTTGCCGATGACAAGCGACAGACTCCTCTGACTGCCAAGAAGGCAGAAGCAATCCATGAAAATCTTGTGGTGCTTGGTAGTACCTTTGATGTTGGTGCAAATATGCCAGATAAGGTAAAAAGAAACTGGGATCGCAACCGAACAATGGTTGATTTCAGATACATACCTGTGGAGTTGGAAGAGTCTATTCTGCAAAAGTATGCAGAGTCCACTCCAACGCGAAAGGGAGATGTTCTTTCTTATCTGATCCAACACAAGATGAAGAATCTTATGGAGGTTGTTTCGGAGTTCTAATATGAGTAGAGATTGGCACGAAGAATCGGGTTCCTTTGAACGCTTCCATACGGATCGTGGTGTGAAGAAAAAGCAAAAGCGCGGAGATCGCCACGCGCAAAAGCAGAAGATGCGAGAAGCAGTCTCTGACATTGACCGTTACGAAGACGATTCATTTGAGGATGAAGTCGATGGCAGATCAACCAAACAATCCTAATCAACCGCAGAAGATTGTTGCAAACAAGGGATGGAGTAAGGGTACGCCTAGACAAAGACCTGCTCCTCCACCAACACCTCCTGCAACTCCTAGTGTAACTTCTGCACCGCCAGGAATTTTGGCGCAGGCCAAAAGTTTGGTTGATGCCTATATGTCGCGCGGCATAACGCAAGACAAGCGTTGTGATGAGGACACGAAGAAAACTAGACTGGCTTCATGCCATGGTGTTGAGTCTGCTGGTATTCCTCCGTGTCAGTATCGCAAAGACAGTACTGCCGAGGAGGGTAGATACTACTGCGGGGAGTGCGGATGCGGAGACAGGAAAGCAACTTGGTTGAATGCAAAGTCGCCAGAGGACTATACAAAACTAGACTTTCCTAAAGTGGTGTGTCCGCTAAATATGCCTGGATTTACCAACTACACGCCAGCAGATCAAGAAACCGTTGAGCGTTCTATGAAATACGACTTTACTCGTAAGAGGCAAATCGAGAAACTAGTGACCATTACGGTGAAAGCAACAGATGCCAATACCACACAGACCCAAAATGACTAATCAATCCACACCACCGCCTGTTAAAAAGGCAGAACCACCGCCTCCCAAAAAAGCAGGTGGTTGTGGTTGCAAGAAACCAAAGTGAGTGTATACTTAGTGAACCCCCTACAGAATGGAGACATATGACCGCTACTGCTACTGAAACCGAAACTGGAATGAAACTGTCGCAAGACACGCTTGCTGTGTTGAAGAACTTTGCTTCTCTGAACTCTAATATCCTGATTCGCCCAGGCAATACTATTGCCACCGTGACTCCTGTGAAGAATGTCATGGCGGAAGCGACCGTTGACGAAACCTTTGATGTTGAGTTTGGTATCTGGGACCTGAACAAGTTCCTAGGCGTTATCTCTCTGTTCAAGGAGCCTGTGCTTACCTTCGGAGAAAAGTCTGTTGTGATCTCAGACGCAGCACGAAAGAACGCTCCTAGCGTCAACTACTACTACTGTGAACCGAGTCTTCTGACTTCGCCCAAGAAGAGCATTACGATGCCTGACATTCTTGTGTCATTCAAGTTGACCGCAGACAATGTTTCTGAAATCATGCGCGCCAGTTCGGTGCTACAGGTTGGAGACATCGCTGTTCGTGGTACTAAAGACAAGATTGAAGTGGTTGTGTTCGACAAGGCAGACAAGGGTTCTAATACCTACTCTATCGTTGTCGGAGAGAACAAGGCGAAGACCAAGTTCGATATCCACATGAAGGTGGACAATCTGAAACTGATGGCTGGTGACTACGATGTTCATATCAGCAAGAGCATTGTCGCCAAGTTTGCTCATTGCAGCAAGGACTTGACCTACTTCGTCGCGCTTGAGGCAACTTCTAGCACCGCCACTAAGGAATAAAGATGACCTCTACGGTAACTGAATACCTTTGGGTGGAGAAGTACCGCCCAAAGGTGATCGCGGATTGTATTCTTCCGTCCGCGATGAAAAAGACTTTCACCGATATGGTGGAGTCTGGCGAAGTACAGAATCTGTTGCTTTCAGGCGGAGCGGGATGTGGTAAGACAACCGTTGCCCGCGCTCTGTGCAACGAACTGGACGCAGACTACATCATTGTTAACTGCTCAGAAGACGGTAACATTGATACGCTGCGTACTCGCATTCGTAACTTTGCAAGTACTGTTTCCATGTCAGGAAACAAGAAAGTTGTGATCCTAGACGAGTTTGACTACTCCAACGCCCAAAGTACACAGCCTGCTTTGCGTGGGTTTATGGAGGAGTTCAGCGCAAACTGTCGGTTTGTTCTGACTTGCAATTTTAAGAACAGGATCATTGAACCGCTGCATTCGCGGTGTACTTGTATCAACTTCCAAATCCCCACCAAAGAGAAGCCTGTGCTTGCCAAGCAGATGCTTCAGCGGGTCAAGGGTATCTTGGATACTGAGGGAGTCGCCTACGATGATAAGGTTCTTGCAGAACTGATTCTGAAGTACTTCCCTGACTTTCGCCGTATTCTAAACGAGTTGCAGCGATACTCAGTATCAGGCAAAATTGATGTAGGTATCCTCACTCAGTTGGGTGAGGTCAAGATCAAGGAACTCATTACTGCTCTTAAGGACAAGGACTTTACTGCTGTACGCAAGTGGGTTGTTGAGAACTCTGATGCAGATAGTGCGTCTTTGTTTCGTAAGATTTATGAGTCCATGTACGAGTGCTTTGCGCCGTCTAGCATCCCTAAACTGGTGTTGATTCTTGCCGAATATCAGTACAAGGCAGCATTTGTTGCCGACGCTGAGATTAACATGACTGCCTGCTTGACTGAGATTATGATGGAGTGTGAATTCAAGTAAAGTTGCAGGATTTGTGCTATGTAAATGATTTGTTGTATACATATCACAAAGGAGTCAAACATGACAAACACAAAGCACGGTAAGGTTCTACTTCCATCATCTCAAGACATTGATTGGGCCTCTGTTGAACGGAAGGTTCTTTCGGAGTACATCAATCTCTCAGAACTATGCGAAGAGTATGGATTTGGTGTCACCAAGCCAACCTTCAAGAGTTGGATGATGGATCACTTCTCAGGAAAGTATCGCATTGACTTTGGCCGACAAGGAAGAGGAAACTTCATTCGGTTTGTTCCAATCTCTGTACAGAACGGTTTAACTGAGCAGATGCGTAGTCTTAGAAAGCAGTACGGAGATGCAGCATTCAATCGTTCATTTGCAGAAGTTCTACTTGGAGATGCGTGATGCTTAGACCAATTGGTAAATGGGTTGCAGTTCGTACTGATCTGGGCAAACAGAAGACCACCGAAAGCGGTATCATTTACACCGATGATAAGACCAAAGGACACTATGTACTTGCTGAAGTTGTTGCGGTGGGTGACGGTGTAACTGAAGATATCCAAGTAGGAGACACGGTGTACTGGGAGTTGGCAACAAACAACGGTAATCATTACGGTGACTTGGATTTGGTGCATCAGGACAACATTGCATTGGTAGAGCGAGATGCAGCCTAAACTAACAGACTATTTGAATGCCATTAATGTAAACAAGGCTTCTCTGTGCGATGACGAGCAGGGAGAGAAGGGATATGTTCCCTTCTTGGTTAATCGCGGACTGTCTTACTTTCCCGATACCATTCTGCAAGCAAATGCCATGAATCGCCACGCAAGTCTGCGGAAGCGGATGCAGTTTGATTTTCTGCGTCACAGCATCCGTTCTCGAAAGCGTTTCAGCAAGTGGTTTAAGGCTGAGGAAGCAGATAATCTGGCAGCAGTTAAAGAGCGATACGGATGCTCTGACGCCAAAGCAAAAGAGATACTGAGAGTTCTGACCCCTGAGCAGATTTCTGAGGTGGTCGCTTCCACCAACAAGGGTGGAGCGTAAACTGGCTGGTTCCTACATATTGAAAAGATGAGGCATTCTCATTGGCATGGAGCGCATATGTATGGAACACACACCAAAGATAACTGTTGACCAACTTGTTGAGATAACATTAGCCAAACCCGATGATTTTCTCAAGGTGAAAGAAACCCTGACCCGCATAGGGATTTCATCCAAGACTGAAAAGAAACTGTATCAGTCTTGCCACATTCTACACAAGCGGGGCAAATACTACATCGTACACTTCAAAGAGTTGTTTGCTCTTGACGGTTTGCCTTCTACAATAACCGAGGCAGATATCGCAAGACGCAACACCATTGTCACTTTGTTGGACGAGTGGGGTCTACTAAAGATAGTCGATCCTTCAAAAACCACAAATGTCACAGCGGGACTTGCTCAGATCAAGATTATCCCACACAAAGAAAAAGCAGATTGGGAACTAGTACCTAAATATCACATCGGTAAGAAGTTCTGATACATCCGAGGTTTATTATGAAGATTGACTTGCGTGATACGGAAACGCTTTGGATAAATTTAGACTCGGCAAAGAAAAACGCAGAACAGATGGTCGAGCAGTTTGATCGTCTTGGGATCAAGAATCACAAGCGTATTTCTGCCAGAGTGATACCACCACCTGCGCTACCTCCAGTTAAACTCAGAGCATTTGGAAAGCATTTTGTAGGCTGTGGGCAGTCTCACATAGATGCTTTGTCGGCAGCAAAGGGAGTTCCATTCTTGGTGCTTGAAGACGATGCTGCTGTGACTGATAGTTTCTTTCCAGTTTTAGATGTCCCCGAAGGAACAGATGCAGTTTATCTCGGCGTTTCGCATGGAAACGCCAAGCAAGTGATAGTGGATCAGGGAAACGGATGGATGCGTATTGGTGGTATGCTAACAACTCATGCCATTCTCTATCTGTCGGAAACATTCGCCGCCCACGCACGACAGGTGACTAGAGAGTGCATCTATACTCGTAACCTGCCATTGGACAACGGATTTGCTGCCTTGCAAAGGATATACAAGGTGCTTGCGTATCACAAGCCAATGTTCGTACAGTCTGATCTACGGGAAAGTGCAAACAAGTGGGAGCGTCTAACAAGCGCACCGTTACGAGCAACACACAAGATCGTTAACAATCAAGCAATACCTCTTACATGATGGAGAACCATGAGTACTTTTGGTTTTTACAAACTGCACGCAAACGCTGTCAACCCTGCATACGGCACAGAACACTCTGCGTGTTTTGATCTTCACGCTCATCTAACCGATGAATGCGGTAATCCACGAACTGTAATGCAATACAATTCTGTTGGTGAATCCCATGAGTGGAAAGCATTTGACGGAAAGATACACATTAGACCCAGTACAACTGCACTAATTCCAACTGGATTAATTGCACAAATGGAACCTGGCTGGTCACTTAGGGTGCATATGCGCTCTAGCGTTGCATTCAAGCGAGGGTTGATTTTACCGAATGGCGAAGGCATCGTGGATGCCGACTACTATCACGAACTGTTTATGATGGTTCGTAATGTCTCTCATAATGGCTTGGATATCACGCATGGTGAGAGAATCTGTCAAGGTGAGTGGGTTCCCGTGCTGCGGTTTCCAATCACCGAGATACATACAAGACCGCAGCAAACCACAGATCGTGTCGGTGGGTTTGGATCAACTGGAGAGTAATATTATGACTCGTGATGAACTATTGGCGTGGCACAAAGAAATTTGCGAATCAGGTAGACTCCTGATGGACGCAAAGAACCGCGACTACGCGGGCAACGACGGCCTTGAACCGTTCGCAAACTTTACAAGAGTGGAGTCAATGGGCATCTGTTCAACCGAACAGGGGTTCTTGGTTCGTCTTACAGACAAGATGAGTAGACTCAGTTCCTTTGTAGAGTCTGGCAAACTTCATGTTTCTAATGAGAGTTTCATGGACACCTGTGTTGATGTCATCAATTACATGGTGCTTTTGAGCGCGTACTTGAAAGAGAAAGAGAGACTAGAAAATGGCAAGCGATGATCGTATTTTCATTCAGATTGCAGCGTATCGTGATCCTGAACTGGTTCCAACCATCAAGGATTGTCTAGACAAAGCCAAACATCCTGAGCGCCTACGATTTGGTATCTGCTGGCAGCACGAACCAACCGATCCGTGGGATGCAGAACTGAACGAGTTCAAGAACGATCCGCGCATCAAGATCATTGATGTTCCGTGGAATCAAAGCAAGGGAGCGTGTTGGGCACGCAATTCAATTCAAGAGCAACTGTACGATGGAGAGGAGTACACTCTCCAACTAGACTCACATCATAGATTCGCTCAGGATTGGGACGAGACTTTGATTGGTTGGATTAAAGACTTGCAAGCAAAGGGTCATAAAAAGCCATTGCTTACTGCGTATGTAACACCATACGATCCCGAAAAGCACAGAGGTCGTCAGCACGATTCTCTGTTGGAAACTGGTCATGCTCTATACTTGGAGTTTGATAGATTTACTCCCGAAGGATGCGTCTTCTTCAAGCCGCACTACATTGACGGTACTCACAAGTGGGCAGGAAACGGAAAGGGCTACAAGGATTTAACCGAACCTATTCCTGCGCGGTTCTTCTCTGCTCACTTTGCGTTTACTCTAGGAAGTCATGTGCGGGAGGTTCCCCACGATCCACAGTACTACTTCCACGGTGAAGAGATTTCATTGGCAATGAGATCGTTCACTCACGGATATGATCTGTTTACACCGCATCGAAATGTTGTGTGGCACGAATATACCCGAGAGTACCGTACCCACAAGCATTGGGTAGATCATACCGATCAGAACAAACAAAAACTTGTGGACGGTCTAAACTGGGTAGATCGAAACAACATTTGCCATCATAGAAATCGTGTTCTGTTTGAAATGGAAAGTGATCCGAATATTGCATTTGGTAAGTACGGATTAGGAAGCGAAAGAACACTCGCTCAGTATGAAGAGTACGCAGGTCTTGATTTCAAAACACGAACAGAACTACTGCCAGATAACAAGGCAAGATACGAATATCAGTTGAATTGGGCATGGGAACAGTTCCATCAGGCAGATGATCTTGACTTTGTAGTTGCTGCGGTTCATAACGATACAGATACCCTTTGGAGAGAAGACTTTACGAAGCAATCTAGACCGTATTTGTGGAATAGAGAACACAAGTCTAAGGATATTCTGAGAGAAAGTCCAACTAGAGTTGCAATCAAGTTTGATGCGGTAAGAAACGCAAATCCAAATCGTTTAGTAATTTGGCCACATAGTATCAGCAAGGGGTGGTTAACTAGAGTAGAAATCCCACTAGGGCAGATAGGATACTGAAATGAGTTCATTGACGGTTGTTAGTGGTCTAATCAACATTGGTAGAGGCGAGATGGGTACATCTTTCGCTCGGTCATTTGACCACTATAAGGAAACCTTTGCAAAGTTACTTAAGACCACTACGGCTCCAATGTTTCTCTACATCAGTCCTGATCTAGAAGAATTGGTTTGGCAGTATAGAGATAGGTCAAACACTTCCATAAAGTATGTTACTGCTTCTGATCTCAAAAGAATGCCATTCTACGATCAGATACAGAAGATCAGAACAGATCCTCAATGGTATAAGCAAAAAGGATGGCTAGAGGAAAGCACACAAGCGAGATTAGAGTTGTACAATCCACTTGTAATGTCTAAAATGTTCTGGTTAAACGATGCCACTATATTCAATCCATTCAACACCAAGTACTTTCTGTGGATAGATGGAGGCATTGCGAACACCGTAAATCCAACTCTATTGGGAGAAAAGTTCGAGAAGACTATCATCCGACACATGGAAGACTCTGCATTGTTCCTCTGTTTTCCTTACGATGCAGACGGAGAGATACACGGATTCAAAGCATCTGAGATGAACCGATATGCACATGGTTCTGTAGTTAATCGAGTTGCTAGAGGCGGATTATTTGGTGGGTCTAGGGATCAGTTGAATGCATTAAATGGACTGTACTACAAGTATCTTAGCGATTCTCTATCAGAAGGATTGATGGGAACTGAAGAGTCCATATTCACTTTGCTAACCTATAATCACTCTGATCTATGCCATTACGAGATGATTGGTGGTAATGGACTGATAGCACCGTGGATAGAGCAAATGCTAAACAATCCTAAACCAACTGCTGCTTCTAAGTTGGGAGTGTATTCTGTATGCTTCAATCTGCCAAAGCAGTATCAGTTATGGATAGACTCTATAAATGGAGCGCATAAAGCGTTTCTCAAGAACTGCTCAAAGTATGTTGTGAATAATAGTACTGATCGCTCTACCGATGCGGAGTTCTCTGAGATGTTTAGATTCAGCAATATCTCAGAGACTCGTAAGCCTGAAAATCTTGGAATTTGCGGAGCGAGACAACTGTGCGCGGAAATGTTCGATCAATCGGATCACGAGTATATGGTATTCTTTGAAGACGATATGCTTCTGTGTGATGAGTCGTATGATGGTAAACATTGTTCAAATGGATTCAGAAGATACGATAGCAAGTTGTTTCAGAAGTGCATGAAGATCATGGAAAAGGAAAAACTCGACTATCTTAAACTGTGCTTTACTGAGTTTTACGGAGACAATCATCTAAATTGGGCATGGGTGAATCTTCCTAAAGACAAGAAGGAGTTACTATTTCCTGGTCCGCAAGTGATGGGTGCGTGTAACAAGAGCAAGATTTATCATACTGGTTCTATTGAAGGGATACCATATGCTGTTGGTGAATTTCACTACTGTAACTGGCCTGTGATGTTTAGTAAAGAAGGAAATCGTAAAGTATTCCTAGACACAAAGTGGGCGCATCCATACGAGCAGACATGGATGAGTCATGTTCAGCAATTGGTTAGCGCAGGAACTGTTAGAACTGGATGTCTTCTAATGTCTACAATAGACCATACTCGTCAGTATCATTACAGCGGATCAGAGAGAAAAGAAAATCCATAAAGGAGAACCATGAATCTAGAGAAATACACTATCGTAGGACCTAGGCTAAACGACAATCAGGGACTGTTGACTATAAACGGTCATGCTGCACAGCAGAATCAGTATGCCCCGCTGGCGTTTGCAAAATTGTTGGAGTCGATTAGACCAAAACGAATATTGGAAATAGGAACCGCATTGGGAGGCCTAACACAATTCTTTAGAGAGATATCTCAAGAAATAGACCTCCCTCTTGATATTGTCACATACGACATTCACCGACATCCGTGGTTTGATGATTTGCAGACCAACGGGATTGCAGACTTTAGAACCAAGTCGATATGGGAGAATGATGTACTAGAAAAAGGTATATGTCAAGAGTCTATTGATTTCATCAAGCAAGAAGGAACTACTGTTGTATTGTGTGACGGTGGTTCTAAGAAACATGAGTTTGCTAGTGCTGCAAAACATTTGAAGCCTGGAGATATCATACTTGCACACGATTATGCTCCCAACAAAGATGTATTTGATGCACAGATAGATCATAAGTTGTGGAACTGGTGTGAGATTACTGATGATGATATCTCCGAAACCTGTATTACGCAGAATCTTGTTTCTTTCATGCACGAAGAGTTTTCAAATGCTGTGTGGGTTTGTAAGAGAAAGAGTTGATTATGCCTGTGCCTACATACGCGTACTGTACTGTTGCCATAGGTAAATCGTATCTCTCGTCCGCTTTGTTGTTTCATACTAGTGTTTCTGACTACCCCAATCACAAGCGTTCTGTGATAACGACGGATGAAAAATCACTAGAAGGTGTAGACTTAGATAAGGTCAGTCCGAAAATACACTTTGACATCATTGAATCTGATTACAAGGTGTTCAATATGCCAGTTGGGTATTACGCGGATCAGTTTAACTACAATGTTAAGCATCGACCAATCTTAAAAAGTCATCAACTATGTAATGATGCAGATTTCATCATATTCGTTGATGCAGATTGGGAAGTTACTCACCATTACAGCGAGAGCGGAGTTCTTTCCATATTGGAAATGATGAAGACTAAGAGTATAGACTTTCTCTATGAAAGACCGCACAGTATTGGTGCGGGAAAACAACCAAACGCATCAGGTGGTTGTTTTTGGAAGCACAAGATACAAGCATATGGGTTAATGGAAACCGATAGATATGATGCTGCTGATGTGTGCAATGAACAGTACATGATTTTTGCAAACAACGATAAGTTGTCTATATTCTCGGCAAACTGGATGAACCTGTTCAATAAAAGTCAAGTAGAGAACATATGGTCATTTGCAGAGGGTGTTGAGATAGGAATGTCTGCGGTGGTTGCAGATATGAAAACTTCTCTGATACCCCATATGGTTATGAACGATTACTACCTCTTTAAAGCCAGACATACTGGTGACATATACAGAAAGTTTTGAACATGAGTTTGCTCATCACTACAGTTTTGTTCGATTATCCATCCGCCTATGAACCTAGTTTTTGCAAAACTGGTATTGAGAGAGGAATATCTCAAACTGATATCCATGTTCAACGCTACACTAGCGATGGTTTTCCTCCACCATGCTCGTGGTCAAGTAATGTCTATGAGTCTCTTATGTCTAAACTTCGATGGTATAAGATACACAAGCATCTAGAGTACCTGACTGAAATACAATCGAAATACGAGTACACTCTGTTTTTAGATGCAACCGACACTAACTTTACCAAGAATGTAGATGGGATACTTGATGAGTATTTGAAATACGGACATGACATTGTGATGTGTGCAGAAAAAGGCTTGTGGCCACCTACACCATACAATCATCTGTACGAAACTACAGGAGTATCTACTCCATACAAATACTTGAATTCGGGATGCATGATAGGAAAAACAACTGCAATCATCTCTGCATTACAGTATGCGGTTAATTCTGCCGATCCCAATGTTTCCTTCTCTGGCGACGATCAAGGTATTTGGGCAACTCTGTATTTGCTTAAGAAAGCAGACATAGTGCTTGATACTGAGCAGAGATTATTCTTCAGCACCCATCTATCTAAAGACAAGACTGTTCTAGATCAAACGGGGAATCCAATTGGTATAGATGCCTCCGCATATATCATACACGACAATGGTCCGTGGGGAGAAGAAACAATCAAACTTACAGAAGTCTGCAATATCAGGCAGTTGGAGACACGATGAGAACTATTAGAATTACTAGGCAAGGATTTTCTAGAACTGGAATGTGTTTCTTCATGTCATACTTGGAAAGATGTCTTGGTATGAACTACAATATCGTTGTTGATGACGATAATCCAGACATTGTAATTTGGTCAAATCTATCATTCGACAATCAGCCTGATGTTTGGATAAGTAAGAAAACAGGAGTACCGACTCCGCAGAGAAGTAGAGTTCCCATAGATCATCCAAACCTCAAGTTTCTATGTGTTAGTGGAGAACTTATGGATTGGGAGTCTTCCATTTCTCTTCCAAATAAATGGGCAATAGGATATGCTCCAATAAGTCATCCGAGATATCTTCAACAGGCATCTGCTGCTTTTGATATTTGGGGAATTTACGACGAGATGATGCTTACCGACAATCCAACAGATTGGTTATTCGGAAGAGACTACTCCACGATCTTACAAAGAAACATACGATTTTGTTCTGTTGTTCAAAACTCTAGTCCACCGCATAGAGTAACTGCGTGTGCTGAGTTGGATAAGTACAAAACGGTGGATGGTGCTGGTATATTCAGGAATAACAGGACAGATAGCGGAGTAAATAGAGATGGAGAACAAGCAATCTATGCTGGCAGAGCAGAAGGTATAGGATATAGACAAAAACTCTTGTTCCAATCCAACTACAAGTTTTCTATAGCCATGCAATTGTGTTGCGAACCGTATTGTGTGCAAGAAAAACTACCTCAAGCATTCTTTTCTGGAAACATTCCGATATTTTGGGGAAATCCACGGATACTGGAGTTTGGTTGGAATCCAAATGCTTTCATAAATCTCCATACCTACGAAAGTGTTGTTGGAGACTATAGAACGATTGATTGGGATGCTGTTAGAGATAGAATCAGACTCATTGATACCGATGAGTCTGTAAGAAAGCAGATGATAGAAGAACCTATCTTTGTTGGGAACAAATTGCCAGAGCAGTTAAGAATGTCGAGAACTGCTGAATTCTTACGCAAAATGGTGGAGGCTTGATAATATGAAGCGAGTTATCATAACAGGCGGTGTTGGATTTTTGGGGCATCACATGGTTGATTATCTGTTGTCAACTACAGATGCCGAAATAGTCATATTGGACAGGTTGGATTCTTCAGGAAACATCAACCGTCTAACTGAACTTGATTCATGGAAAGACAACGCGAATAGAGTCAACTTTGTCTGGCATGATATGCGAGCAGAAATACATTCCAATGTAGTCCTATGCTCAATGCTTGGAAAAGCAGATACTATCCTTCATATAGGTGCAGGTTCTCATGTGGATAGAAGCATAGAAGACCCTTTATCTTTTGTCATGGATAATGTAGTTGGAACTTGCAATATTTTGAACTTTGCAAGACGACAAGACTCTTTGGAAAACTTTGTGTACTTCTCTACAGATGAAGTTTTTGGTCCTGCACCTAATGGTGTTGATTACTTGGAATGGTCTAGATATAACTCTGGAAATCCCTACGCTGCAACTAAGGCTGGTGGAGAAGAGTTGTGTTTAGCCTTTCATAACACTTATAAGATGCCGATGAAGATTTCTCATTGCATGAATATCTTTGGAGAGAGGCAACATCCAGAAAAGTTCATACCCCTTGTTATCAAAAAAGTACTACTTGGAGAAAGAGTACTCATTCATTCTGACAAGACAAAAACTCGCGCTGGAAGTAGATTCTATATCCATGCAAAGAATGTGTGTTCTGCTGTTGATTTCATCCTTCAACGGGGAGAGAATGGAGATAAGTACAATATTGTCGGAGAGAAAGAAATTGACAATCTTTCTTTGGCAAATACAATTGCCTCTATTCTTGGAAAACCTTTGAATTACGAACTGGTAGATTTTCATAGCAGCAGGCCTGGACATGATCTTCGATATGCGTTGGATGGATCGAAAATGAGAGATATGGGGTGGAATTTGCCAATGAACTTGGAAAAGTCTTTAGAGAGTGTTATCTCTTGGTCATTGAATAATCCAAAGTGGATGGGAATGTAGAAGAAACCTATGAGCAACTATTCTAGCAAAGAAAACTACATCACTCGTGATCCAGTTCCTGAATCGTGGAAATTACATCCAAACGGACAACTGATACGGGACATCTATCCACATTTCATCTCTGGAAATGTTTTGGATGTTGGGTGCAATCATGGTGCTTGCACATTTTTGATAGCAGAAGATTCTAAGGTTTCCAAAGTATATGGACTAGACATAAATCCCGAAGCGATTGCACTGGCAAATAGAATCAAATCAGATAGAAACTGCAATACTTCAGAGTTCATTTGTTCCAATATACTAGAGTGGAAAACTAGTATGAGATTCGATGTTGTGGTGTCTTTCCATACTCTAGAACACATCTATCCTTCTGATGTTGACTCTTTCATGCAGAAACTGAATAGCCTTTTAAAGACTAATGGCATATTGCTCTTGTCTTTACCACACGATCAGACATATGCAAACGAGCCAACTCATGTTGCCCACTATACAGAACATACGCTTGCTGCTTTGTGTTCTAAACATGGATTTGAAACCATCGAATGTATCTACGATAATAGGGTTTCTGAAGGTGGTGTGCTGACTGGAATATTTCGTAAAGGAATTACATGAAAACTAGTTACTCACAGATGGGACAGGACCTATGGGTTCTCTCTGTTCTAGAAGGCAAACACAATGGAACCTTTGTGGACATTGGATGCGCTACTCCTTTCTTTCTAAACAATACTGCTTTGTTAGAAACCAAATACGGATGGAGAGGAGTTGCAGTTGATATTTCTCCATTTGGGGGAAGATATCATTCTCCATCCATTTACGAGCGTACTGACCATCCGTATCCCAAAGAAATCCTAGATGATCCTAGCCTAAGAACATGGGACACCCGAACAAACACCAAAGTGTACGAATCTGATGCTTTGGTATTCGACTACGATGAATGCTTCAGTAAGAATAACCTACCGTCTGTGATAGACTTTTTATCCATAGACCTAGACCCACCACAGACAACCTTTGAAGTGTTTCAACTGCTTCCTCACGACAAATACAAGTTTAGGACCATAGCATTTGAACATGACTCGTACAGGATGGCCGATCCTCAAGCATGGGAACAGCATACCCGAGAAGTTATTACGAGTTATGGCTACAAGTGGGTAAAGACGCAAAGCCAGGATGACTACTATGTGTTGGATAACTGGCAATAATCCTAGAAAACTGGCTTGACTGTACCGAATCCTGATGTAGAATGAGCGCATGATTCGCTCTCTTCTATCGGTTGTTGCCAGTTTCGCACTCGTCGCTTGCACCGCAAGCGCAGCACCTCCGTCTGATCGGTTGCTTGACGCCATCGCAACGGTGGAATCGGGTAACAATCCCGATGCAGTCGGTGACGGTGGCAAGGCAATCGGAGTGTTTCAAATTCATCGGGTGTACTGGCAAGATGCAGTACAGCACGATCCGAGCATCGGTGGCCGCTACGAAGACTGCCGCGATCCTGAGTACGCCCGCCGCATCGTGATTGCGTACATGGATCGGTACGCTCCTGCCGATGCTTCAGATGAAACTCTTGCCCGTATTCATAATGGCGGGCCTCGCGGACACAAGAAGTCTGCAACGACTAAGTACTGGAAGAAGGTCAAGAATCAGTTGAAGTGACTTGCATAGTACGGGTTATGTGCTATGCTTATGAAGTATGAGCAAGTACTACACCAACATTTCTCTGCTTGGCAATCGCATCCTGTTGCGCGGTGTAGACTCCGCAACAGGATTGCGCTTTAACGAGACACAAGAATACCAGCCAACTCTGTGGGTGCCTAGCAATAAACCAGGCACTCAGTATCGTACTGTGGACGGCAAGCGGGTTGAACCTGTCCTGCCAGGAACCATGCGCGATTGCAAGGAGTTCATGGATCAGTACGAGGGTGTGCAGGGTTTCGAGATTTTCGGAAACACGCAGTATCAGTATCAGTTTGCCTACGACTACACTCGCCAGCATTGGAAAGACGACATTCCGTGGTCGATGGATCACATTGATGCCGTTGTGATCGACATTGAAACCACCTGTGAGTCAGGCTTTCCTCTGCCCGAAGACCCAAACGAAGAGATCAATGTCATTACTCTGTGGCGTAAGGATCGCTACCATTGTTGGGCGCTTGGAGATGTGCCTGGTGATTTGGATGCAGACGCGCCCGTGGAACTTCATACTTTCAAGCGAGAGCAAGACCTACTTGAATCCTTCTTGGAGTACTGGGAGCAGAATCCACCTGATGTAATCACAGGTTGGAACACACGATTCTTTGATCTGCCGTATCTGCACAATCGCATTGTTCGCGTTCTTGGCGCCCGCGAGGTGCTGCGTCTGTCTCCGTGGCGTAAGGTGAAAGAGAAGCGTGTGGTTATCAAGCAGCGCGAGACTATCTGCTACGAACTGGTGGGTATCTCATCACTTGACTACTTTGAGTTGTACAAGCAGTACACCTTTGTAAACCAAGAGAGTTACAAACTTGACCA